>VOFB01001168.1_pt1 | contig 143321 bp, 196 predicted proteins | sample 5384141 | NCBI WGS metagenome assembly VOFB01 (sample SAMN12384721, study PRJNA508395) | human gut metagenome | isolation source: healthy gut A | host: Homo sapiens
TTGAAGATCCAACAGGGAAAAGTGATGAGGAATTTAAGATAGTCATTGAACAGATAAAGCATGATATTCTGGAGTTAAACATGAGATGCAGTTTGCAAAGGCAGTAGCAGACCGCATGATTTTTCTTGAGGGTGGAAAAATCGTGGAAGAAGGAAACCCGAAAGAATTTTTCGAGAATCCGAAGACAGACCGGTTACGGAAGTTTTTACAAACTTTTACTTACGGGAGTGGAGAGGATAAAGAACGGACATACTAACAAAAAAGTTGGAGGTATGTCATGAAACCCAAAAATTACACGGATAAATCAGCGATGCTTGTAGGAACGGATGCAGATCCGGTTACCGCAGGGACCAAAATATTTTGCGGAGAACACACCGGAACAGGAAAAAAAGAAAATGCAGAAATCCGGCAGAGCAGTATGTACAACGACAAAAACCGCGCACGCATAGATAACAACCAGTTTTTTGAAACGAGAAGTAATCCTTTGAGCAGCAAAGGGAATTGAGGATTTGCTTGACAAAGGTTCTGTCCGAACATCATAATGAATGATAGAGATATCATGTAAAAACAGGACGGAGCATAGTATGAATCAGATTTGCAGGGACATTTTCCGGGCGATTCATGAGGGAAAGTGGCTGAAAATCGAATATCGGAACAAAGCGGATCAGATTACAAAATACTGGATTGGAATCCGTGATCTTGATCCGGCAAAACGTACCCTCAAAGTAGATGGTCTGCACCTCGGAATGTATACACTGGGGGAATATGACAAAATTTTTGTGGATTCCATTCTGTCCACGGAAGTCATTGAAGGAACGTACTGTCCGGAAAACAGGCAGCTGATCGAAGATATCGAGATGCATCCGGAGCGTTATAAAACTATTTTTTCCAGCTCTGCAAATCTGAAAATACTAAATTATCTGGAACTATGTAACCGCATGGATACTACGCCTTACATCACCGATTATGATCTGATCCATTATATTGATGGGGATCGTGTGAAAAACGGACGGTATGCACTTAACGATCAGCAGTTTCAGGAGGTCGTGTCAAATTTCCAGTATTCCCTGTCTCACGAAAAGAAAAAGAGCACCAATTTAAGAATTAAGAAACTGGCACTCAATGTATTGAGTATTCACACGGCGAAGGGGCTGTATGTTCTGGCATACCGGAACCTGAACCTTGATGTGAAAAACAGAGTGTTTCAGCCGGATGAAGATATCACAGTCTGCACACAGTTTGGCATTGACGGACAGACGGAAAATGCGCGTAAATTTCTGGATGCGGACGAGTACGAACTGCTGGAAGATTTTGAAAACAATCTGGAAAAAATCAAAGATGCGATTACCGGTCATGGCGGGCAAAAGCCAGTCGTAGATGATATGCCGTATGTGCTGGGGCTTGGGATGGATGTAGTGCTGAATCTGCATGACGAGTACAAAGCCATACTTGATATGTTTGAAAAGCAGCAGGTTACTTATCCAGTCAAAGCCTTCTTCGGGGAATTGTTAGAACGGCCGCGCCGCACCAAGGCGTATCCGATTGCACTGATCAATCAGAACATCAATCTGGATCAGCTGCTGGCAATCAACAACGCCATGAAATATCCGCTTGCCTACATACAGGCCACCGGGCACGGGAAAAACAAATACGATTATTAACACAATAGTAACGGCGTTTTTTAACAATACGACCGTTTTATTTGCGTCCTACAATAACGTTCCAATCGACAATGTATTTGAGAAACTGACGCATCTTGAGTACCATGGACAGACCATTCCGTTTCCGGTACTGCGGCTTGGGAATATAGACAAAGTTAAAGCTGCAATCAGCTACATCAACCGCCTGCGAAATCAGGTGCAGACCGTAAAAATATTTACGTCCACGCTCGATAAGCGCAAGGATGACCGGGTTGACCGTGCAAAACGTCTTTCTGCGAGACTGAAAGAGTATGAGGAAATTCTGGATTTAAAGGAGCGGAAAGAGACACTTTCGCATCTCATGGAATACCAGGAACATATTAAAAATGCCATGAATCTGCTCCCGTTTCAGATGGACCTGCAGGGATACCAGATGCAGAAGCTCGATCAGAGAATCCACCAGATTGGCGAAATTTCCGATTCGGATGCTCTGCAGCTTCTCGACCGCAACGAAGAAGAATTTTATCAGTATTTATTTTATACGTCTGCGCGTTATATCAAGTCACTCGAAGAACCCAAATATCAGAACTGCGGAGATTTTAGATTCTGGAGAAAATCCAGAGACACAGGCGCGGGCATTCAACAAATACATGCAGAAATCCGAAAATGTAAAGAAGCTGCAGCGTGTTTTTCCAATCATTATCACAACCTGCATATCGGCACATAAGATCGGGGAACCGGAGCCGTTGTTTGACATGACTATTATGGACGAGGCCAGCCAGTGTAACGTTGCGATCTCTCTTGTCCCGATTATCCGTGGAGAGAAACTGATGCTTGTGGGAGATCCGCAGCAGCTGAATCCGGTTATTCTGCTCGGAGAACTGATCAACCGCAAGCTGCGACGGCGGTATCATGTGGCAGAAGAATATGATTACAGAAAGAATTCGATTTACAAAACGTATCTGGCATGTGATGCGGTGAGTGATGAAGTGCTTTTGCGCAGCCATTACCGCTGCAACAGAGAGATTATTGGATTTAACAATAAAAAATATTACAATTCCAAACTGCAGATCTGTTCAAAAAGCAAAGAGCCGGAGCCGCTTGTCTATGTAGATGTAAAAAGCGATCGTGCCGGGATCAAAAATACATCTCCGGCGGAAGCAGACGAGGTCATTGCATACGCGAAGCAGAACACGGACAAAAGTATCGCGGTGATCACGCCGTTTGTAAACCAGCGGGCACTGATCGAGCAGGCGATCAAAGAAAACCACCTCGAAAATTTAGTCTGTGGAACGGTGCATGCTTTTCAGGGAGATGAAAAGGATGTGGTGCTTTTTTCCACGGCACTGTCCGACCGCACCAATGTCGGTACCTATCAGTGGCTGAAAAACAATAAGGAACTGATCAATGTTGCAACCTCACGGGCGAAAGACAAACTTGTTCTGCTTGCAGACAGCAAAGAACTGGAGCGTCTGCATGCAGGACAGGCAGACGATGATCTTTATGAACTTGCGCAGTACATCAAAACCAACGGGAAGTCAGAGATCACGGAAAAACATATCAGTTCCCGTGCACTTGGCATCCAGCCGTTTTCTACCGCTACCGAAAATGCGTTTCTCGAAAACCTGACGCATGCGCTCGAAAATATCTGGCTTTCCCAGAGTAAGTATGTGATCCACAAAGAAGTTGCCATATCGCAGGTGTTTCAGGACAACATGACATATGATGATCTGTTTTATATGGGGCGCTTTGATTTTGTTGTGTACGAAAAACAGGGAAAAAAGGAACTTCCGGTTCTGGCAATCGAACTTGACGGGAAAGAGCATTTTGAGGATGCGGTGGTGCAGGAGCGCGACCGGAAGAAAAATGCCATTTGTCAGGCACACAATATGGAGATTATACCGGTGGAGAATTCTTATGCCAGAAGGTATAATCATATATTTAAGGGAATTCTGATGGATTATTTTTCGAGGGTGCATTAAAAGAAAAATGCATTTTTTGTTATGAAAATATAGCAAATCCCAAAAATCAGTGCTAAAATATACACAATTCATCCGTGCAGAAATGCGGCCTTCGGGCTTTCACATGACACTTTTTTTCGATAGCGTAGGCTTAGCGGTGTTATCATGTTGAAGCGGATGAATTTTTATGTTTACAGAAAAGGGAAACGTGTCAGTAAGGAGAAACTGGTGAAAAAACAAAAAGGAATGATCATCACTGCGGCCGTGTTACTTGCAGCCGCCGCAGTCGTAACCGGAAGCCGTCTGATCCGGCATCCGGAAAAATCAAACACAAAAAAGTCTGAGGTTGCGGATCAGGAGAACAGTGAAAAAGAACAGGATCACAGGACTTCAGGGACAGAACTGAGTGAGAAAAACAAAACATGAACAAAAGTATCACAGAGGAAGCGTTCTATATTTCCAAAATCCCGGACGATATTTTTGAGAAGATGCAGGGAAAATCATACAAGGCAGACTGTACCGTACCGCGGGAAGATCTCCGCTATCTTCATGTGCTCCACATGGGGTTTGACGGTCAGACAAAAGAGGGAGAACTTGTGGTAAATAAAGCCATTGCAGAGGATGTCCTTGCCATTTTCAGGCAGTTGTATGAGGCAGAATATCCCATTGAAAAAGTCCGGCTGGTGGATGAATACGATGCGGATGATGAGGCATCCATGAGCGATAACAATTCTTCTGCGTTTAATTTCCGTTTCATTTCCCACACGACAAAAATCTCAAAACACGGTCTGGGCATGGCAGTCGACATCAATACGCTTTATAACCCCTATGTAAAAACCGTCAACGGAAAGCTGTCGATTGAGCCTGCAAACGCGGAAGCATATGTTGACCGGAGTGGGGATTTTCCGCACAAGATTGATCACAATGATCTGTGTTACAAGCTTTTTACCCGATATGGATTTACCTGGGGTGGGGACTGGACACATTCGAAGGATTACCAGCATTTTGAAAAAGACTGATGAAAAGTTGTGGGGACATATAGAGAAAAAGATGTAATGTATGGTCCATAAGAACAAACGTGGAGGTCAATCAGAAAAGCAGATGATGGAAAATTTTTCTCTTGACATATTTTGTCAGGAGTCTATAATAGGCAACATAAAGAAAATATTGTTCACCGAAATTCGTTGATGAGAACAGCATCGTATCTTATCGTTATTTTCAGAGAGCCTGTGGGTGGTGCGAACAGGTAGTAGCCGGATATGGATGATCCTCTCTAAGAAGCGGGCTGAAAGCAGACAACTGTGAGTAAACTTTGCCGGTTTCCTCCGTTATGGGATAGCATATGTTGGTATGTGAAGTGTCACAGAGTTTTTCTGTGGAATCAGGGTGGTAACGCGGATTTTATTCGTCCCTTTCCAGAGTAGTATCTGGGAAGGGGCTTTTTTAATGTCTGAATTCGTTTTTCAGTGAACAGACCAAGGAGGAAAAGTTTATGAAAGCACTACAAAAACTCAGCAAATGGTTATCGGACTACACATCAATTGTGGTAATTGCAATTGCGGTAGTAACATTTATCGTTCCGGGAATGATGGGATGGGTAAACCATCAGTTATTTACCGATCCGGTTTCCAATAAGTTTACAAGTCAGTCGATCATCATCGGTATTATTATGTTCAGTATGGGTCTGACACTGACAACGCAGGATTTTAAGATTCTGGCACAGAGACCATTCGATATCTGTGTTGGTGCACTGGCACAGTATCTGATTATGCCGTTTCTGGCATTCGCACTGACGAAAGTGCTGCATCTTCCTGCCGGCATTGCACTGGGACTCATTCTGGTAGGTTGTTGTCCGGGCGGCGTGTCATCCAATATCATGTCGTATCTCTGTGGTGGAGATGTGGCATTTTCCGTAGGAATGACAACCGTATCCACGATTCTTTCCCCGATCATGACACCACTTATGGTTTCTCTTCTGGCAAGTGGAACCAATATTTCCATCAAGGCACTGCCAATGCTTGTTTCCATTGTGGAAACGGTTATTCTTCCGGTAGCACTGGGCTTCCTTTTTAAACTATCTGCTGGGGAAAAGAAAATGTTCAGTGAGTTACAGAAAATTATGCCGGGTGTGGCAGTACTGGGGCTGGCGTGTGTTGTCGGTGGTGTGGTATCTTCCCAGGGCGCGAAGTTCTTCCAGTCCGGAGCTGTAATCTTTGTAGCTGTTTTTCTTCACAATGGACTTGGTTATCTGCTTGGTTATGGAGCAGGAAAACTTGTTGGCATGAATACCGCCAAAAAGAGAACCATTGCCATCGAAGTTGGCATGCAGAATGCGGGACTGGCAACAAACCTTGCCACAACGACCGCACAGTTTTCCGCAACACCGGAGTCTGCGATCATCTGCGCAGTTTCCTGCACCTGGCATTCTATTTCCGGAACACTGCTTGCCGGCATGTTTGCAGCTTATGATAAACACAAACAGAAAAATGCATAAGTTTTTCTATTGACATAGACATGGGAATGATGTAACATAACGGTGTTATCTAACATAACAACGTTATGTTACATTTTTATTTACAGGAGCGTACCATGGCAGGAAAAAAAATACATGACAGCGAGACGAAGATACACCTGATCCAATGTGCCAAAAAAGAATTTATGGAAAAAGGGTTTGTGGGGGCGTCTCTCCGCGGAATCTGCCAGAAGGCGGGGGTGACCACAGGGGCACTGTATTTTTTCTTTCAGGACAAGGACGATCTGTTCTGTGAGGTGGTAGGAAATTTTATGGATCGGCTCAATGAAATTTTGCGGGAGCATTTTTCTTTTGAAGTCAGGGAGATGGAGAGCGGCAAAGCAAAAGAGCATGACGACAGCAGCGATTTTGAAGCAGTCGCACAGGTTGTCCATGAACTGTACACCTACCGGGATGAAGTGCTTTTAGTGCTGACAAAAGCGCAGGGATCAAGCATGGAACGTATGCCGGACCGGCTGGTCGACCAGATGGATGAGCACAATGCATTTATCTGTGAAGCGATGTGCAAAGCTTACCATGTGCCGATGGTGGAACAAAGCGTTGTACACTGGATGTCCCATTCACAGATCGATATGTTTATATTTATGGTAACGCACATTGATGACGAGGAAGAAGCACTGCGGTTTGCGGAAAAAGGTGTAAAATATCTGCTGGCAGGCTGGTACTGACTCATCAGACCGTAGGCTGTCCGCATGTTTTGACGGAAGGTCGGGAAAAGAAGCACAGATCGTCCGCGTTTGGACAAAAGGTTTAGAAAAGAAGCACAGGTCTTTCGTTTTTGCGGGAGACCTAAAAAAAGAACCAGGGGTTAGATGAAACTAATATTAGTATGAAAAGTTAAACCAAAAAGAAAGGGAGTTTCTATGTCAGAAGAAGAAAAGAAGTTTTTGGAAATTGTAGATTTAAAGAAAGGATTCGGAAGCGGACAGACGCGTCAGGAAGTCCTGCGCGGCATGAATTTTTCCGTTGCAAAAGGGGAGTTCTGCGTACTGCTTGGCCCTTCCGGTTCCGGAAAATCCACACTGCTCAATATCATCGGAGGCATTGATAACGCCGATTCCGGTTACATCAATATCAACGGCGATAAGTTAGAGGATATGAGTGAGAAAAAAGCTGACACAGTACCGCAGAAAACATCTCGGCTATGTATTCCAGATGTATAATCTGATCGCCAATTTAAATGTAAAAAGAAAATATTGAAGTGGGGGCATATCTGTCGGATAACGCCCTTGATATTGATGATCTGTTACATACGCTCGGACTTTACGAGCACCGATACAAGCTGCCGAACCAGTTGTCCGGCGGTCAGCAGCAGCGTGTTTCCATCGGTCGTGCGATTGTAAAAAATCCGGATATTCTGCTCTGCGATGAGCCAACGGGAGCGCTTGACTACAATACCTCAAGGAGATCTTAAAGCTGATTGAGGAGGTCAACAAAAAATACGGAAATACCATCATTATGGTTACACATAACGAGGCGATCAAAAATATGGCAGACCATGTGATCAAGCTCCGTGACGGTGCGGTGCGCCACAACGACATCAATACAAACAAGGTATCCGCGGAAGATCTGGAATGGTAAGGGGCTGCTATGAAAAAATCAAAAATCCCCTGATCAGGAGAATACCGAAAGAACTGATCGGGGACTGGAAAAAATATCTGGTTGTATTTCTGTTTCTTGTGCTCACGATCGGCTTTGTGTCCGGTATGTATGTGGCAAACGAGAGTATGATTACTTCGGCAAACGAAGGCGTGATAAAATACAAACAGGAAGACGGTCATTTTGAGTTAAAAAAACAGGCAGATGCCACCTTGCTTTCGGCAATTGAGACCGGTGAAAAAGCGGATTTTAAAGCAACAAAGACAACATTGTATGAAAACTTTTTCCGAAATGAGGAAGAAGATTATAATAACGATGGGAAAAAGGATGGCACGATCCGCGTATTTGCAAAGACAAAGGATATCAACCTGGCATGTATGCTGCAGGGAAGTTTTCCACAGAAGGCGGATGAAATTGCCATTGACCGTATGCACGCCGACAACGTCGGAATAAAGGTGGGAGATACCGTCACAGTTTCGGAGAGACTTATAAAGTTGTGGGACTGCTTGCGTATGTCAATTACTCCACCTTACATGAAAAGACCACAGATCTGATGTTTGATGCACTGAAATTTGATGTGGCAATGGTGACACAGGACGGTTTCGACCGGCTGCACAAGAGTATTCACTATACTTATGCATGGAAATATGAAACGGAGCCTGCGGATGAGGCCGGGGAAAAAACACGCTCTGATAATTTTATGCGTGCATTGCTCACACAGGTGGTTGTTGCGGACAATGAGCTCGAAGATTACACACCGAAATATGGAAATCCGGCGATCAATTTTGCAACCGATGATATGGGATCGGACAAAGCCATGGGCGGTGTGCTGCTGGATATCCTTGTGGTAATCATCGCATTTATCTTTGCCGTGACGATCAGCAATACGATTGCAAAAAGAGTCCTCCGCGATCGGAACACTGCGCGCGTCCGGTTACACGAAAAGAGAGCTGGTGCGGCACTATCTGTCCATGCCGGTTATTGTAACACTGCTGGCTGCGATTGTCGGAAATATACTCGGCTATACGGTGTTTAAAAATATTGTTGTGTCGATGTATTACAACAGTTACAGTCTGCCAACGTATTACACGATCTGGAATCCGGATGCGTTCTTTAAGACCACGGTTGTTCCGGTGATCCTGATGCTGGTGGTCAACCTGATCGTGATCGTGCGCATGATGCAGCATACACCACTGCAGTTTTTACGTCATGATTTAAAAAAGGCAAAGAACAAAAAAGCCATGCGTCTGCCGAGATGGAGCTTTTTAAGCCGTTTCCGTCTGCGCATCATGTTTCAGAATGTGGCAAACTATCTGATCTTGTTTGTCGGTATTTTCTTTATCATGATCATGCTTGCGATGGCGGTCGGTATGCCGGATACGCTCGATTATTACAAGAGCAATACGGATGGCATGATGTTTGCAAAATATCAGTATGTGCTCAAATCCTATGAGGATGACGATAATAAACTGATTACGACAGAAAATAAAGATGCGGAGAAGTTTGACATGACCTCACTCGTTAAAAAGAGTGATGCGCTCGATGAGGAAATTTCCGTATACGGAATCGCGGACAACAGCAACTATGTAAAGATCAAAAAGTTAAGTTCGCTCAAGAAAAATGAAGTTTATATTTCCGCTTCGTTTGCTGATAAATATGGACTTACCGTTGGCGATACCATATCGCTGGATGAAAAGTATGAAAACAAATCTTACAAGTTTAAAGTTGCGGGATTTTATGACAAATCTCAAAGTCCTGCGGTCTTTATGTCGATTGACAATTACGGAAAAGTATTTGACTTAAAGGAAAATGAATTCCGTGGATTTTTATCCGACAGCAGGATTACAGATATTGATGAGGAAAATATTGCAACGACAATCACGATAAGAGATATTACAAAGATGGCAGATCAGCTTGACCATTCGATGGGATCGTACATGAATTATTTCCAGATTCTTTGTATTCTTCTGGCTGCGGTTATGATCTATCTTCTGACGAAACTGATCATTGAAAAGAATGAGAATGCAATTTCCATGACAAAAATCCTTGGGTACGAAAACAAAGAGATCGCGAGTCTGTATCTGCTTTCGACGAGTATTGTGGTTGTAATCGCGGATCTCATCAGTGTGATTCTTGGAACACTTGTTATGGCCGCGGCATGGCGGATGATGCTCTTTTCCTACAGCGGCTGGTTCGCTTTTCGCGTAACACCGATTGGTTATGCAAAGATGTTTGGATTTGTGCTGGTCGGATATCTGATCGTTATGATATTTGATTTCCAGAGGATCAAGAAGATTCCGATGGATCAGGCTTTGAAAAATGTAGAGTAAACAAAGAAAATAAAAAGAACTGGTACTTTGGAGAGGTACATAAAACGCCCCGGTAGTTGTAGCTGCCGGGGCGTTAATTTATGTAATGTGGGATTACGCCTGCTCACCAAGAGAGGTATTACGCAGTACCGCAAGAATGATGATAGCATATACCCCGCCGATCAGAGCGGTAATTAACTGTGTGACAGAAAATTGAAGCTGCAGGACATGTAACATTGGCTGCATTTTTGCCGGGAGCATATTCGGCAGAATGATAAGAGAAATCAAAATTCCCATAAACAGAGCCTTTAATACAGCGCCAATTACAATGGATACGGGCAAACCGGCTTTTTTACCGAATTTACTGCGGAGCAGGGCAACTGCCAGAACGAGAATGATATTTCCAATCATAATACATGGGAACATTGCAGGAATGGCTGCCATAATCGGGCTTCCGGTGATGAAAAAGGAAGTGATTGGAGTGATCACGCTTAAAATGATGCCACAGGCCAGACCAGCGTATACCGTGGTTAAAATCAGAGCGGCATTGATGATCGGGCCTGTGATGTATACATTCAGGTTTTTGAAAAACTGGCTTACAATGCAGATTGCGAGTAAAATTGCTGTAACAGTGATTTGTCTTGTTTTTAATTTCATAAATTTATCCTCCTAAAATTCGTATCATGGTAATGATACTCTTAAAGGCACCGAAATGCAACGACACGGGGATTTTATCTTGTGTTACCATAAAAAATGAGGTAGAGTAAAGACAGTGAAAAGATATTTTGCTCCTACAGGGGGATAAAAACTGTCGAATGTTTAGAAAGAGGAGTGTATATGAAAAAGGGGATAGTATTTCTAATTGTATTTTTGATGGTCATCAGTTTCCCGATATGCGGATATGCGAAGGGGAAGGAGAAAATTTATCTGGACTCTTCCTGGAAATATGCGGATCATGCCAGAATTACATCGGGCTATGCCGTTATGTACAAGGCGAAAAAAGAACCGGAAGGACATTGTGATTGCAGTCAATGCGGGACATGGGACGAAAGGCGGTTCATCGGTCAAAACGCTGTGTCATCCGGATGGCTCTGCAAAGGTGACCGGAGGAACGACAGCGGCAGGCTCTGTGAAAGCAGTGGCGGTTTCAGATGGAATGGCATTTCGGGACGGAACGGCAGAACGTGATGTGACGCTTCGTATGGCACGGATTCTGAAAAAGAAACTGCTGGCAGAGGGGTATGATGTGCTCATGGTCCGGGATGGAAAGGATGTGCAATTGGATAATGTGGCGCGCACGGTTATATGTAATAATGTAGCAGATTGTCATATTGCACTGCATTGGGACAGTGACGGACTTTCCTATGACAAAGGATGTTTTTATGCTTCTGTTCCGAAACAGCTGAAAAACCGAAAACCGGTTGCTTCTTATTGGAAAGAACATGATGCTCTGGGAAAAGCTTTGATTAAGGGATTGCGTTCTAAAAAGTGAAAATAAGCGGGACAGGAGCTGCGGAGATTGACCTGACGCAGACTTCATACAGTACAATTCCTTCTGTTGATATTGAACTGGGCAACCAGTGCTCGGATCACAGTGACAAAAAAATGGAAAAATTAGCAGACGGATTACTGCGGGGAATCAATAGCTATGCGAAAAAATACATTCATGTAGCGCCTTTAAGCAGTCTGTGAGATTTATATGAAATAAAAAATGGAGGTAGCATATGGAAACATGGTATTATGAAGTGGCCAGCATTGATGGAGATTATGCAAATTTAAAGCGGACAGATATTGAAAGTGATGATTTAAAACTTGTGGCGCGGGCATTGCTTCCGCCGGAGATTATGGAGGGAAGCAGACTCAAATATGAGCTGATGCAGTATGAAATCATAGCATAGCTATTTGGAAAAAGAGGTTTACACAATGGACGTAAGGAAAATGAGAAATGAGAAGCTGGGAGCGCGTGTTGTGGCGGCACTTAACTCCCGCAACATGGAAGCATATTATGTAGAGACAAAAGAAGAGGCTGTAAAGAAAGCACTCGAATTGATCCCGAAGGGCAGCAGTATCAACATGGGCGGTGCAACTTCTGTAAAGGAGTGTGGTCTTTACGATGCCATTTCCAACGGTGAGTATGAATTTTATGACCGGGATAAAGTAAAAACCCCGGAGGAAAAGAGGAGATTGCGCGGAAAGCATTCAGCTCGGATTATTTTTTGGGCAGTGTCAATGCCATGAGCGAGGATGGCGTGTTTATCAATATTGACGGAAATGCCAATCGTGTGGCTGCGTATGCCTATGGAAAAGCATGTTCTGCTGATTGTGGGTATGAACAAAGTCGTAAAATCCGAGGAAGACGCCCTGCACCGTGCGCGGAATGAGGCGGCACCGATTAATGCACAGCGATTTGGCATTGACACACCATGTTCCAAAAACGGAAGCTGTTTTGACTGTAAAAGTCCACAGTGTATCTGCTGTCAGATTCTGATAACCCGATTCAGCAGGGTCAAAGGACGGTTTCAGATTATTCTGGTGGATGAAAATCTGGGCTTTTAAGAAGAAAGACCGGTTTTCTTGTGATGATTACGGGCATATAGCATTGGCAGTGGTGGCACTGATTCAGCTGATCCGGCAGGTTTGTAAGAAAAATGAATAATAAAGGATAAAAAGTTCTGGGAAACAGATGTTTTCCAGAGCTTTTTTATTTCCGGAAAAATTACCTCGCAAAATTTTCAAAGGCCTTTATGAAACCCAAGAAATGGCATTTCTGGAAATCAGTATTGCGGTCACGTATGCGTGATAGTTTATGCTGAAAAGTACGGGGAAAGGTAAAGGCCGTAATGAAAAAAGTAAACGAAGTGAGCCGGCTGGCAGGAGTGAGCAAGAGAACTTTGCAGTTTTATGATGATGAAGGACTATTGCCTGCCCAGCGGTCGAAAGACAATTATCGACTGTACGATGACGCTGCACTGGAACGTCTCTGGGAGATTCTGGTGTATCGGGCAATGGGGCTTGATCTGAAGGAAATCAAAGATCTTCTGACGCTTTCGGAGAAACAAAAAATCAGTATCTGGAAAAAAGAAAATCCGAGGGCTAAGGCAACAGATCAGACAGCTGAACGGACAGATGGAATTTATTTCATATGTACAGCAAAATGGAATGTTACCGGTTCCGACAGAGGAAAACACTGTGGAAAAAGACCTATATGGATCATATAGCAGTGTTGAGAAAAATGAAGCAGGATCAAAAAAGGGAGGACAAAGAGAAATGAAAAAAAAGATTAATGATGGTAATGTGTTGTGGAATAATGATTTTGGGAAATCTTAGTGGTTGTAATGCTATGAAGACGAAAGAAATAGAGTATCATTGGCCGACAAGTACGCTGGTAAAATCGTTGCCTGTTCCGGAATCGAAATACGGAGAAATTGTATTGGATGCAGAAGATTCTTTTGAAATTGATGTTTTTAATACGTCGAAATCACAGTTTGCAGATTATATAAATGCATGTAAGGAAAACGGATTTAATGTGGATTATTATGGGACGGAAGATTCATATGATGCAGAGAATAAAGATGGATATACGCTCTCGCTGAGTTATGATAAAAGGAAAAAAAGACAATGAATATAGATATCTACGACCTGGACGATGATACGGAGGATACGCAGGAGCCGGAAGAAACAGAGGAGCCGGAAGAAACAGATGACTCGGAAAACGCAAAAGATACATCCAAAGATTCCTCAAAGACTGATAAGAAGGAGAAAAAGAAAACCAGTTCTAAAAAAGAAAGATGGGGCAGTTGATGCGGATTTTAAGAAGATGATGGATAGTTATGAAGATTTCTTTGATGAATATATCGAGTTTATGAAAAAGTATGAAAATTCTGATGATGTGGCGGGAATGTTAAATGATTATGCGGATTATATGACGAAATATGCCGATTACATGCAGAAGTTAAATGACGTAGATACGGATAATCTGTCGACTGCGGATGCCGCCTACTATACAAAAGTGCAGGCACGTATTGTGAAAAAGCTTGCAGAAATCCAATAGGATCTGCTTTATGATGGTGGGATGAAGAAAAGGATCGAAAGGGTCCTTTTCTTTGTCATAAACAATAATTTATGAGGAAAAGAAAAATGAAAAGAAAGAAAATGCTTCTGGTTATTTATTATGGAAAAAAGATAAAAATTTTTGGATCAGTTATGATGGGATAGTTACACTTGGCATTGATAGTTCAAAGTTAGATGTAAAAGTAGATGGTGAAAATGTAAAAATACATATTCCAGAAGCAAAGGTATTAAGTTCAAAACCAAATCCCGACAGCATTACCAAGGATTCCTATTATTATGCAAAAAATTCAGCAATAGCGGATGCAGATGATCAGACGAAAGCCTATAAAAAGGCAGAGAAAGAAATGGAGAAGACAGCAGCAAATGATACTGTTTTATTAGCACAGGCACAACAAAGGGTGCAGTCTATGTTAGAGGATTATGGAAAAAATATGGGTACGATGTTAGGAAAAGAGTATACGATCACATGGGATATCAAAGAAAATCATGTGAAGCCGGATACGGCAGAATCGACAGAATAGTAAGCTTTTTACGATGGCTTGGAACAATGTATTCTAAGCCATCGATTTTTTTATGCAGGTATGCGTTACGGTTGGAAAAAAATTAACATTTGCCTAATTAAACAACAGAAAAATTGATAGAAACGATCAAGATAGACTCTTGAAAAAAGTAAATTTCCTCATAAAAATGTAAAAAATAAATATAATTCGCTCATGAAAATGTAATTTTGAAGAAAAAATCGCTCATAAAAATGTAATTGAGATCAACTTTATTACAGAGCCATCTTATAAAGTTATTGTTGAGGAAGGGTTTTCAGCAGAACATATTATCAAGCTGATCAGCAGGATTGATCCGACGAAACATTTTGATGAAAACGAATTGGTAGATTATGAAAATGATATTGTAAAGTATGCACAAGGGCTGGATAAGGCGAAAATTCTGCGTGTATACCGGTCAATTCCAGCACAGCTTGCTAAAGAAAATAAAAAATTTCAATATTCGAAAGTCTCTAAGGGCGGAAGATCTAAGGATTATATGGGATGTGTAGAGTGGTTGAAAGATGCCGGGCTTATTAATGTATGTGAATGTCTGCAATTTCCGGAATTGCCATTAAAAGGAAATGTGGATGAAAGCAAATATAAAGTATATATTTCGGATACCGGATTATTGGTGGCAAGTCTGGACGATGAATCACAAATTGACTTGCGTACAAATAAAAATCTTGGCACTTATAAAGGTGCGCTTTATGAAAATTTTGCAGCAGAGGCATTGGTAAAGCAGGGATATGGGCTTTATTATTATTCGAAGGATAATTCGACACCAGATGAAGCTGGTTACCGAAGAGATTACAAAAATAGGAAAGAAATTTATTGCGCGAGTGCGGATAAGGATAAATCTGCAAAGAAGCGCCAGAACAGGCTTCATCTGCCGGATCTGGCGTTTCTTTTTCAGAGGTGTTTTACAACTGATAATTTGAATTATTTTTTTCTTCACAACACAGCGTTTTTATAGAATGAAATCCCATAACAAATGACTTCATCATAATCATCTTCAAAGGATTTGGCATACATGAGATCATCCATCTGCTGCACAGCTTTTTCACATGCGGTGTCTAAATCGTTGAGAGATTTGGCGTACTTGGCTTCAAAGACAGCAACGCGGCCATTGAGGGAGTCGTACACAACCACATCACTGCGTCCTTCCCCATGTTCTTTATTGGAGTCTACCATATAACCGGCTCCGGCAAATATGCCAGCTAAAAAAGCATGATAATAATCTTCTTTGTAATCATGGTAACTGATTGTTTTGCGCAGAAGTTTTGTCATTTCAATAGAAATTGTCTTTGCATCCTGATTCCATACGGCATGAAACAGAGTTTCGCGGTTCCAGGTCAGGGCGCTCTCCTGAAACCATTTTAAAATGGTTGTCTCAAAAATTTCCCGGATTTCTGCATTCGGAATCATCAGTGCGGATATACCATCCGGCAAATGTTCAGGGAGATCTGCATCGCGGGCTTTCGTCAGATAACCCGTGAGATAAAGAATACTCAGAGATTGTCTTCGGAAGAATGCAGATAGTCGTAAGTAAGATTTTCATCAATCTGTTGTGTAATATATCCGCCTGAAAGCAAGGTTTCCAATTTCCGGGTAATGGTATTTCCGGCATAATCAATAAAAGAACGAACAATAGCATTATCACTGGTGTTTTCCAGTAACTTGCCGGCCTGACATCGGGATTGTATTGTAGATCTCGCATATAATTCATGACATCCACGGACAATAGACATCGACATCTCCAAAGTGATAACCATCATACCAGAGTTTCAAATCTTTGGAATGTTCCATGGCATCGGCATCCCGCAGAAGCTGTTCTACATCCTTTTGTGTAAATCCAAAATATTCATTCAAACGGCAATCTGTAATGGTGTCAGATACAAAATTATTTGTCCCGGTAAACATGCTTTCTTTTGCATCCGAAGGCATCCGGTGATCACTGCAAACCGGAGGGCAGCATTATCTTTTAAGGAAGTACTGAGCATTCCTTTGATAATCTCAAGCATCTGGTCATAGTATCCATTAGAGCTGGCTTTTTGCAATTGGTACATCATATTCATCTAACAACAGGATGACTGGTTTTGCATAATATGAAGCTAAAGCTTTTGTCAGCAATACAAGACTTTGTTTGATCTCAGAGACAGTGGCTTTGCGTTCTGCAATATGATGTATGATTTCTTTATCATAATCGTTTACAGAATCACTTTCTAACAGATAAAGGTGCTGCTGGTATAAATCGGAGATGGTGTACATCAGCATGTCGCAGGCACTGGAAAAGGTAAGTCCATCCACATCTTTAAAAAGACAAAAACAGTGTAGGGTACTGATTCATCCATTCATCACATAAAGCAGTATTTTTGGAAATTTCCAGCCCTTCAAATATGGTTCGGCAGTCTTTTCGAATATCAAAAAACTTGCCAGCATACGCATGCCAAGTGTTTTCCCAAAACGCCGGGGACGTGTAATTAAGGTTACTTCAGCAGATTTCGTCTGTAGTAATTTAGAAATAAATCCGGTTTTATCGATATAGTAATAATTATTTTCCTAAGCTTTTCAAAATCCGAAACGCCGACGGGAATGTTAAGATCTACCATATACCTGTCTCCTTGTATACATCATTTCTTAAAAACCAAGTATATCATATCATGAAGAATATTAGATGACAATGAAATTAATATTGCGCATAATCAAAGAATGTAGCAGAATAAAGGTGCGCATAATCAAAAAGTATGGAATTTTATGCATTTCTCCATACATGGTAATGATGCTGTAAAAAGAAAAGTGGAGATAACATTATGATTAAAAACATTGTAAAAGGCAAACAGATTTTTTCAAAAAAAAGCAACCCCTGCCACAGAAGCCGACAGGCAGGTAATCACCGATCTCTTAGACACCTTGCGTGCCAACCGGGAAATCTGTGTCGGCATGGCTGCAAATATGATTGGCGTAAACAAAGCAATTATCGTTGTAGCGGCCGGACCGTTTCAGTTTGCAATGGTAAATCCCGTGATAACAAAGAAATCCGGGGAGTATCAGACCGAGGAAAGCTGCCTGTCACTCGACGGAGCCAGAAACTGTACCAGATATAGGGAGATCGAAGTAGATTATCTGGATCAGAATTTTAAACCACAGCACGGAAAATATTCCGGCTGGACGGCGCAGATCATCCAGCATGAAATTGATCATTGCAACGGAATTATTATTTAATCAGGAAAGGAAAACGATGAACGAGGAAAAGAACGAGACAAGATGGGACAGGCTTCTTGCGGTTCGCACCACTGGCAGAGACGATACAAATGCGGATCAGTATCGTTATCCTTATGAACCTACGCCTTATTCAGTTTTGGAACGTCTGGCAAACAGCGGACTGATTCGAAAGGAAAACACATTGCTCGACTACGGCTGCGGAAAAGGAAGAGTTGATTTTTTTATGTCATATCAAACCAGATGTCAGTCTATCGGTGTCGAATATAACGAGCGAATTTATGAAAAGGCTATGAATAACAAAGAGTCTGCCGTGGCTTCCGGCAGGGTATTATTTGCACTTGCAAATGCGGAGCGGTATACAGTTCCGGAAACGGTGGACCGGATTTATTTTTTTAATCCTTTTTCGCTGGAACTGCTGAAAAAAGTAATTGCCCGGATTTTGAATTCTTATTATGAAAACAGGAGAACAGTAAAGTTGTTTTTCTATTATCCATCCGATGAATACATAGCTTATCTGATGACCGTAGAGGAATTGTTGTTTTCCGATGAAATTGATTGCAGAGATCTGTTTGACGGAAACAATGTACGGGAAAAAATAGTGATATTTGAAATTGCTGTTTAACTGCGTGGTCTGTTCAGAGGGATGGATTTGCGGGGGAGACTGTTCTAAATATAAGGTTTCTCGATGTGACGGAAAAAGGGGACATTCTCTTTCTACAGAAAAATTTACAAGTTAGCTCTGGCGTTGGTTTCAGGTACGTGGAGTAAAGTTGTTCGGTTTACGCAATTCACTATGGGTTGTGAGTGCCAGAGCAAGTTGTAAATTTGTTCTTCCGAAAGAAATATACGCCTTCTTCCTGTTGGTTGGAGAAAAGATAATTGAGAAACATATTTCCGCAAATCCTGTCTGTGGAACAAATATAAAGGCACCAGAACCTGCAGTTAAAGGCGCTCCCGGAAGAAAATTCATGTAAAAGATACCATTGCGGTACCTATATATTGAAAATTTAACATTCAGATACCGGAAAGTCTCTATAGATCAAAAATTGCTTTTCCAGGTACCACTTTCTCGAAAAAAAAGCGGTACCTGGAAAAGCAATTTTACTATATAGGTGACATTTCCTGATTTCAAGCACTAAAATTTCGAAAAAACGTCACCTGAGCATTTAATTTTTTATCTATAGATACCAGTCCTTATCATCAAGTGATTTAACCGGGTGTTTTTACGTTTATTTCAGTTTATGGGATTCGCATATCCTTTCCAGGCGCCTCTTAACTGCAAGTTCTATTATGGAAATTCCTATTTGTCGTTAATTAAGTATGCTTGAAAAAATAAAACGGAGCCATTTTGATGATTCAGGATATTATTATAGTATAAATAAAACCTTTTGCCAGTTCAGGACAATATAAAAGTGTAAGGGCAAACCCCTTAAATCGATTTAAGAGAGAAAAAGGATCAGGGATGGATAAGCACGAATTTGAGCAGTTTGTCACCGAACATGGAAAAGACATTCTGCGGTTCTGCAGGATGAATGCCGGGAGTACAGAGCGTGGAAACGAACTGTATCAGGACACCATGGTAAAGCTGTTGGAAAAGCAAAAAAAGCTTGATGCGGCGCAGAATATAAAAAGTTATGCCATGCAGACAGCAATCCTGCTGTGGAAAAACAAAAAAGAAAAAATACGCCGTGCGAAACCGCATTCTTCCGGAGAGAAGTCTTGAAGAATACATGGAACAGGGCGGTTTGTCCGGCGCGTGTGAGGACGAAAAAACGCCCGAGCAGCAGATGTTAAATCAGGCGGAAATCGAGGAAGTTCAGGCAGTTGTGGCGGCACTTCCGGAGAAGTACCGGATGCCGGTTTACCTGAATTTTTCCGCCGGAATGACCATGCAGGAGATTGCGGAATGCTTACATATCCCGTTAAGTACCGTAAAAACCCGGATGCGCAAAGCAAAAGCATTGTTAAAAGAACGATTGGAGGCGATCGGATATGACGGATGAACGACTGGATCAGATCTTAAAACAGGCCCTTGCACCGGAAATTGCAGATACAGAGATTGCAGTGAAACAGGCAGGGAGGAACTATTATATGAAAAAATTATGGAAAATAGGAGTTGCAGCAGTTGCATGTGCTGCACTTCTTGTGGCAGGAACTATCGCAGCAGGACACCAGACGGTACAAAAGGAACCGGGAGCAGTCAGCATTTCCAAAATCCGTTTGTCATCTGTGCACAGGCGGCGGAACTGACAAAGGATAAACCGGTTTACATCAAAGAATCGGTGAGCAATACATTTGGATATGCGGCATGGGATGATGGCAAAACCGGAAAGATGGGATTTGTTATGGAAATGCCGCTCTCTGTCAAGGGCGATGACATTAAAACCATCAGCTATCATATGGAAAATGGATTTTTTCAGGTGACAGATACTGGAGAAACGGACGATATGATCGTTGATTCCGAAGCCTATGAAGGGATACAGCAGAAGCAGGGATCACAGAGCGTGGGGAAACGGAAGCAACGCTGGATATTTACCAGAAACATGCAGATGATTATATGGTAAAAAAGAAGTACCATCGGGCGCAAAAGAGCAGGCACTTTCTTCCTACACGGTGGCATATGACAGACAAAGCAGCGAGAATACCACGATCAATATATGCGGAACGCAGGAGTTATCACAGGACGAAATTACTGCAATGCACAGCAGTACCACAGATCCCGGGGAACTTGCAAAACTCTATGACAAGGTGTTCAAAGACACCGTGATCACCTGTACGGTAACGTTTAATGACGGCACAAGCCAGAAGCGGCAGATCGGCATTGGCGGTGCGGTCATGACCTACGAAGAACTGGGAACACAGACGGATGAACCGGTGGGAAGCCCGGAAGATCCGTCGCAGAAACAGGCATTTTTAAAGCTGCAGATAAAATAAAAAGATCCTTATAAATTCCTTAGAATTCTCCTTTATACTGATATTACAAATCAAGAGGAGGATGAAACATGGAACAGAATATGATCACAATCAGAAATCTGTCAAAAGAATTTAAAGGACAAAACGTTCTGGAAAACATTACAATGGAAATCCCCAAAAACTGTGTATACGGGCTTTTGGGGGCAAAACGGCGCGGGAAAATCCACGCTGTTGAAAACAATCACCGGACTGTTAAACCCTACGTCCGGGGAAATTTATTTTGAGGGGCATAAGTGGACACGGGCGGATCTGGCGGACATCGGTGCACTGATCGAGACACCGCCCATTTATGAAAACCTGACGGCGTGGGAGAACATGAAAGTGCGCGCGCTTCTTCTCGGAATTCCGGATGAAAAAATTCAGGAAGTACTTAAAACCGTCGACCTGACGGATACGGGAAAGAAAAAAGCAGGGGCTTTTTCCCTCGGAATGAAGCAGCGGCTTGGCATCGGTCTGGCACTTTTGAATGATCCGAAACTGCTGGTACTTGACGAACCGGTCAACGGGTTAGATCCACTTGGAATTCAGGAGCTGCGCGCACTGATCCGGAGTTTCCGCAAAAAGGCATTACGGTGATCATTTCAAGCCACATTTTAAGTGAAATCCAGCAGACCGCCGATTACATCGGGATCATTGCAAAGGGAACGGTGGGATTTGAAGGAAAACTGCAGGAACAGCAGGATCTGGAGGCGTTGTTTATGAAGGTTGTCGCAAAAGGAGGGAATGAATCATGAAACATTATTTTCAGGCGGAACAGTTAAAATACCGTCATACCTCCGTGGCAGCAATTACGCTCGGCATGCCGGTGTTTACGGCGTTGCTGGCATTCTGGCTGACCTCTTCCTATTTTTCCATTGATGTGTACAACTGGTGGTACATCGGGCTGTATCCGGGGTTTCTGGGCATTTTGTGCAGCATCATCGGGAAAAAGGACAAACAGAAAAAGAATTACACGATATGGTCACTGCCCTGCGGCATGGAACAGATCTGGGACGCAAAAATCCTTGTCGGAATAAAGATGTCGGCGGTTGCAGTTGCTGGACTTACGCTGTTTTCCATGATGGGGCAGATGCTGCTGGAATCTGTGGGGAATCTGAAGATGAGGCAGGCAATCCCGATTCAGGCACAGATACTGGCAGGAATTGTGTTGTGGCTTACCACACTCTGGGAGATTCCGTTCTGCCTGCTTCTTGCACAGAAAATAAGCACATTTCTGATGCTTGTGATCCATGTTGGAATCTATAGTATTTTGTCTACGTCGGTATCGTTAAAACCGTGGTTTGCGTTGTTTCCGGGAGCGATCACATCGCGGCTGATGTGTGTCGTGATCAAAGTGATGCCAAACGGACTGCCGTTTGAGCCGGGGCAGGTGACCTATTCTCCGGAACTCGGCAGAGTGAGTGGTCTGTTGATTGGAATTCCTGCCGCACTTCTGTGGTTTCTGGTATTCTGGCTGGCAGGCAGAACATGGTTTCGAAAGCAGGTGGCAGAATGACAAAACGTGTGATGGGAAGTGTCCGGGCGGAACTTTTGAAAATGAAGCATACTTTTTTAATTCCGTTTCATGTGGCGGTGCCGGTTATCATCGCTGGTTTCATGCTGTTTTATTATCGCGGGACCATAGGAAATCCCATGGGACAGACCATGGCATATTTTGAACTGATCGGTATCGGGCTTCCGTTTGTGGTGAGCATTGTGTGTGCGGGAAATATCGGACTTGAGGAGCAGAATCATTTTCAGGTATTTCTCGGGAACTACAAAGTAAAGGGCAAAGGGTTTGTTGTAAAGGGCGTGGTTCTTTTTTGGCATGGGGGTTCTTGCAATTTTCGGGGCAGCAGTTCTTTTGCTGCCGGGTATCATTTTTACTGGGAAAAGAGGGGATTGGCATGCGGTATGTGCGGCTGACGGGGACACTGATTTTCGGAAGTGTGCCGTTGTATCTGGAGCATTTGTTCCTGAATCTGATCTTTCCAAAGACCGTATCCCAGTGCGTGGGCGTGGCGCAGTCGGTGGTGTCCGCCCTGTTTCTCACCGGGCTTGGGGAGGGCAGATGGCAGTTTTTTCCGGCTACGTGGAGTGCAAGGGGCATTCGGTATTGCAATGATCCCGTAAACGGGAAACGTGTGTTGTTTTGTCTGTTGCTCCTGTTTCTGATGTGTGTCATAATTGGAGTATGGTTTCATAAATATGAAGGAAGGCAGTGCAATGACTGAGATATTGGCAATTGATGATGACCGGGAAATTTTAGCTGTGATCAAAAAAGCACTTTTGCGGGAAGGGTATCAGGTGACGGCACTTGAAGATCCGCTGCAACTGGAGGAAGACAAACTGGGCAGATACCAGCTCATTCTTTTTAGATGTGATGATGCCGGGCATAGACGGGTTTGATCTGTGCCGCAGAATCCGCGAAAAAGTGGATTGTCCGATTCTGTTTCTCACGGCAAAAACCGAAGAGAAAGACGTAATGACCGGGCTTGGCGCGGGTGGGGATGACTATATCACAAAACCGTTCGGGATCGGGGAACTGCGGGCGAGAGTTGCTGCACATATCCGGCGGGAAAACAGGGAAAAAACGCATACGATCTGTATCGGGAGGTGCGTTTTTCCATGCAGGAGAGAAAAATCTATGTGCAGGAACATGAACTTGTTTTTACAAAGGCGGAATATACGATCTGCGAATTTCTGGCATTAAACCACGGACAGGTATTTTCGAAAGAACGGATTTTAGAGCATGTATTCGGATTTGACGGGGACAGCAACGGTTCCGCAATTACGGAGCATGTAAAAAATATCCGTGCAAAATTCCAGAAATTCGGGATCAACCCGATTGAAACGGTTTGGGGGATCGGCTATCGATGGAAATGAAAAAAGAAGACAAAAAACACTGACCGGGCTGTTTTTGAAATTTGCGGCGTTATTCTGTCTGGATACGTTCGGAATCGGAATGTTCTGTCTGGTGTTTCTGGTATTAAGTCCAATGACAGGATTTACGCTGCCTGCCAATTATGCGGAGCTGCAACTGACGGACCATACGGAAGAAATTAAGGCTGCGGGGACAGATGTGGAAGCCCTGATTCCGGATGGATGCAGATACGGGATTTACGATGCGGCAGGGCGGTTTAAGACCGGAACTTTTTCGGCAGACGCGCAGAAAAGGGCATGGCAGGGGTATAAAAACGGCAGTAAGTATGCATCCATGGGAAAGTATTACCGCTATATTAAGCAGAACAGCGGCGATATCTGTATTGTAAAATACGATTTGCATATGAGGTATGCGTACGATAAATTAAACGGCATTGTTCCATCTCTGGAGATACTGACACCGGTGCTTGGTGTGGTGCTGTTTTTCCTGCACGCCACATTGTTGTCCGGCCATTTTGCAAAAAAAAATTAAAACGGGAGCTTAGGCAGCTACGCGAAGTTACGGAAAAAATTGGACAAAATGATCTGGAGTTTGAAACCGGACCATCGCAGATTAAGGAGATTGACGATGTGATGTCCTCACTTTCCGGCATGAAAGAAGCATTAAAAGATTCGCTGACCAGACAGTGGGACGCACAGCAGCAGAAAAAGAGCAGCTTGCGGCACTGACACACGATATCAAGACACCGCTTACTGTCATCAAAGGAAATGCCGAGCTTTTGGCGGAGACGGATTTGTCTGCGGAAAACCGGGAGTGTACGGATGCTATTTTGGCGAATGTGGGCAGCATGGAGCAGTATTTGGAGCATATGCGGCAACTGCTGTATGGACGTGACCGCGCAGAGGAGACAGAAGTAGTCACCTGTGCGCGTTTGAAAGAGCAGTTCAAAGAAGCAGCCATGCAGATTGCGGCAGCGGAAAAAGTTCCGGTTGTTTTTCAGGAGGATTCCCTGTGTGGGAATGTATGCTGCAAGCCAGGACCGGTTGGCAGAGCCTGGAAAAATGTGGTCAGCAATGCGGTGGAACACACAGACCGGGCGCGCGGGATCGTGGTGCGCCTGCAGATGGAAGTGTATGAGGGGCAGGAGTATCTGACTGCAACCGTCCGCGATTTTGGAAAGGGTTTTTTCGGAGCAGGATCTCATCTATGCAGATCAGGAATTTTACAGCGGGGATGCCAGCCGGCATGACCGGACGCATCAGGGGCTTGGTCTTGCGATCACAAAAAATTCTTAAAAGAGCAGGGGGGCATGCTTTGTTTTTACAACCACGCGGAGTCTGAAGCGGAAGTGGTGTGCCGGATCAAAACGGCTGAGTTGTTTTAAACAATACATCGTCAAATCGGGTAAATGGTAAGTATAAAATTTGAAAGCCAATATTATCATGTATGGAAAATGTAAACGGTTACATGGCAAAAATAACAAAATAAATAGGGAAAATGACCTGAAAAAGAGAAAAAACTGTGCAATACAACGAAAACAAAGAGCATATATTGACATAAATTTTGCATAAGCATATAATGCAATCAATGAAAACGGTTACATAAGGAGGCGTTAACTATCGATAAAAATATCACAATATCAGATATTGCAGAGAGAGCAGGAGTCTCCAAGGCAACGGTATCCAGAGTATTGAACTCTCCGGACATTGTAGAAGAACATACAAGAGAAACTGTAAGCCGGATTATAAAAGAGTTACATTATACACCATCCCAGACGGCAAGAAATCTTTCTATGAAAAGTTCATCAACAATTGGTGTTATCGTACCAGAAATCAGTAATACTTTTTTTCGGAGAATTGTTTTCAGGGGTCGAAGATGTAACAAAGAAACATAACTATTCTCTGCTTTATTCTGGAAATGACAATGATAAAGAGGCTGATTATAAAGCTTTGGATATGATGAAAATGCAGCGGGTCAGAGGATTATTATATATTCCTGCAGTGAACTATGCAGCATTAGGCATTCTGGATAAGTTGCAGCGAAAGCTGGATCGGATGAATTGCCCGATTGTATGTATGGATCGAGACGTTGGACTCAAATGCGATATTGTTCATTTTGATGATCAGAGTGCGGTTCGTAAAGCAGTGCTTGCCTTGGCGAATGAGGGGCACAGTAAGATTGCAATTATTATAGGTGAGGAAGAAAATATTCTTTCCATCCAACGTTTTGAAGGCTATCTGGAAGGCCTCAAACAGGCAGGAATCCAGTATGATGAGAAGCTTGTATTAAGAGGTTCCTATACAAGGGTGTCTGGTTATCAGGTAACAAAGAGGATGATTGCACAGGAAGATCAGCCGACGGCTGTGATTACATGCATAACCTGTTGAGTAAGGGTTATTTGCAGGCGGTATGTGAACATACACACGGAAAAACCGATTTGTATACACATATTGGTCTGGATGAGATTGATATGATGCAATATCTTGGTATTCCTTATAATTGTATCCAGCGTGATGCATATGAATTAGGTCGTTCGGCGGCCGAATTACTGATGAAGAGGATTGAACAGCCGGAGGAAGCATATCAGCACATGATATTGAGTTCTCCGTTAATTCATCAGACGTTCTAGTTTATAAAAGAGTGATTGTGTGTTACTCATAAAATACACAATCACTTACTTATTACAAAACAATGAAAGCGGTTTCATTAAAAGGAAAGGAAGGTAAGATATATGAAATTAGCAATGGGATGTGATCCGGCAGCGTATCGGTTCTATCAGAAATTATTAGAGAGAATGAAAGACGAAGGGTATGACATTATTGACACAGGGTGTGAGTCGGAAAATGAAGCGGATGGAGGAAAATATGCAGAGATAGCAGAAATTGTTTCGAATAAAGTGATAAGCAAAGAATGCGATTATGGAATTCTTATTTGTGGCACCGGTCAGGGAATGGCAATGGCAGCTAACAAGATTCCAGGAATTCGTGCAGTGCTTTGCTACGATGTATTTCCGGCGGTTCTTAGCAAGAATGATAATAATGGAAATGTTTTGTGTACGGGCGCATGGTTTATGGAGAAGAAAGGAATTGATTTCACAATGGCAATGATTCATGCGTGGCTGTTCTCTGGTTATACAGGGACACATGAAGATGGCATGCAGGCGCTTAGTCGCCTTGATCATAAAAAATACCAGGAGGTGATGTAACATGGATCGTTTTCAGGAGTTGTCAAAGATTGCATTGGATGAGTTATCAGAAGTTTTTGCAAGAATGAGCGATGAAAATGTCAGGGAACTATTGGAGGAAATCAAAAAAGCAGATCGTATTTTCCTGCTGGGTGCAGGAAGAGAAGGGCTTTCGACGAGAGAGTTTGCAATGCGGTTAATGCATTTGGGGAAGGAGTCTCATTGGGTATGGGACGATACAACTCCATCAATGGGCAAAGGTGATTTGTTCATCTGTGCATGCGGAAGCGCAGACGTGGCGCATGAAAATATACTTTGTGACAATGCAAAGAAAACCGGCGCAACGCTTATTCTGATTACGCCATCTGCGAAAGGACATATTCTGGAGATTGCAGATAAGGTGATTCGGATTCCGGCAACGGCTTATAAGGCGGTATATAATTCGGAGGATGAATATGTACCGACGGTTCAGATGATGGGGAATCAGTTTGAACAGGCATTACTTGTATTTTTTGATGTAATTGTAATGATGATTAGTGAAGAAATGGGAATTTCCAAAGAAGAGATGGAATCCCGTCACAGAAATATTGAGTAGATTGTCAAAGGGGGAAAAAAATATGGCAAAAAAAATTATTGGCAATGGTTTTGGGATTAACAATGATGATTGGTGCTGCGGGATGTTCAGCGGTTGATACAGGATCGGGAAGCGGTAGCACAAAGTCCGATACGCAGGTAAGCGTGAGCGCAGATTTATTAGATGCAACACAGTATAAATCAGATAAAGAGGCAGCAGATTGGACGATCGCAGTTGTTGTAAAAGACGGAACTTCCGATTGGTTTAAGCGTATGCAGGTCGGAGTTGATGAGTTTGGACAGACAAAGACGGTCAATGTTATCCAGAAAGGACCGGCTAATGCAGATGCAGCGTCTCAGGTTCAGTTAGTGGAAGATATGATTAATCAGGGAGTCGATGCGATTTGTATTGTTCCAATCGATCCGGGCGCACTTGAGTCTGTCTTACAGAAGGCAATGGAAAAAGGTATTGTTGTAATCAGCCATGAAGCTTCTGATCTTAAGAATACATTATATGATGTAGAAGCATTTACAGCAGAAGATTTTGGTAACACAATGATGCAGGAACTGGCAAAAGCAATGGGTGAGAAGGGGCAGTATGCGCAGATGGTTGCTTACACGACATCAACAACCCATATGGAGTATTCCAATGCGGAGTATGCATACCAGCAGGCAAATTATCCGGATATGTCATTAATTAATGATACCGTACCATCTGCCGAGTCATCTGAAAAAGTCGATACGGCATACGAGAAGGCTAAGGAATTATTAAAGGCAAATCCGGAACTGGCAGGATTTACGGGTGCTGCCTCCGTCGATATCTTAGGTGAAGCACAGGCAACAGAAGAATTAGGCCTTACAGATAAGGTATCAATTGTAGGTGTTGGTACACCAAATGCTACAAGAGAGTATGTAAAGAATGGAACCATTGATGCAGTATGTCTGTGGGATCCGGCGTCAGCAGGTTATGCGATGTGTGATCTGGCTTATAAGATATTAGCAGGTGAAGAAGTGAAAGAAGGCATTGATCTTGGTCAGGACGGATATGAAAGCGTAACCATTCAGGAAGGTGCAAATCGTTGTGTATTAGGAAATGCTCCGTTAATTTTAAATACGGACAATATTGACGACTATGACTTCTAAATTTTAGAGTCGATTTAAAACTCCTTATAAATCTTGACGGAAATCCGGATATGTGAAGCAGTTAAAATGAGTTTTCGCAGTGGCTCCGATGAAACCGGAAGCATCCGGATTTCCTGTAAATGAATAATGTTTGAAAGAGAGTGAAAACCAATGTCAGAAAATATTTTGTGTGTGAAGAATATCAAGAAATCATTTGGCGGTGTACATGCATTAAAAGGTGTTGATCTGACCATTAAAAAGGGAGAGACACATTGTCTTGCCGGTGAGAACGGATGTGGAAAATCAACAATTATAAAAGTGATTTCCGGGTTTTATAAACCGGATGAAGGAACCATTGAAATCGATGGAAAAGAATATACAAATATGTCTACAGCAGATGCGATTGCAGCAGGCATTCAGGTAATCTATCAGATTTTTCGATTTTCCCGAATCTCACAGTAATGGAGAATTTGGCATTTAATCAGGTATTAGCTGAAAAGAAGAAATTTGTTAATAAGAAAGAATTCGAAAGATAGCCGAAGAGGCTGTCAAAAAAATTAATTTCGATGTAGATCTTGACGCAAGAGTGGAGACACTTCCCGTTGCAGATAAACAGTTGATTGCAATTTCAAGAGCACTGCTTCATAATGCAAAGCTCATAATCATGGATGAGCCGACAACCGCACTGACCAAAAGAGAGGTAACGCGTCTGTTCGGAATCATTGAAGAATTAAAAAAGAAGGCATTACAATTTTATTTGTTTCTCATAAATTGGATGAGGTATTTGAAATCTCTGACAGCATTACCATTCTCAGAAGCGGACAGAATGTATACCATTGCCCGGCGAGTTAGATGACAGAAGAAAAATTTACCTATTATATGACCGGAAGAAATATCGATACTTCTGAAGTAAAAGAGGTAAAAGATTTTTCGAAAGCTGAAAAAGTGCTGGAAGTGAAAGACTTATCCGCAAAGGGATTTGAACATGTAAGCTTTGATCTGCATGCAGGAGAAATTTTAGGAGTTGCAGGACAGCTGGGATCCGGACGTACGGAACTGAGCCTTGCATTGTTTGGAATGTTGAAACCAACGGGAGGCAGTATTTGTATTTCGGGCAAGGAAGTGCAACTGAAAAATGTGGCAGAGGCGCAGAAACATGGCATCGCGCTGGTTCCGGAGGATCGATTGACGGAAGGGTTATTCCTGCCACAGCCTATTTATAAAAATATTGCAGTAACAAGTCTGAAAGAACTGTCCGGCGTGTTGGGAAGCGTGAAGGAATCTGCGCAAAAAGAACTGTCTGAACATTGGGTGAAAGAAATCGGAGTTGCGACGAAGGATCATACGCTTCCGGTTCAGACGCTTTCCGGAGGAAATCAGCAGAAAGTGGTTCTTGCAAGATGGCTGGCAACACATCCTAAGATTCTGATTTTGAACGGTCCGACGGTTGGTGTGGATATTGGCGCAAAGTATGATATCCATAAATTGCTGCGGAACTGGCCAAACAGGGCATGGCGGTACTGGTTGTATCAGATGATGTGGCAGAGATTACAGCGTTATGTGATCGCGCTCTGATCATGAAAGCAGGAAGTATGACCGGAGAGTTTACAGGTGAAGATCTTACAGATGATAATCTGTATAAGTCTACAATATAGGAGAGGAGTGGAAAGATGAAACTTAAGATGAAAGGCTTATTGAAACAAACAGAGTTTTATGTGTTTTGTATAATTGTTGCATTCGCACTCATCATCCAAGTACGTTCCGGGCTGTTTTTTACAAGCAATAATTTAATGGATCTGGTTCGCTCCATGATCATACCGGGAATTTATGCAATATGTGCGTTACTTAGTTTTGTAAGTACCGGTGCGGATGTATCGTTTCCGTTAATTGCAGCGTTGTCTGCGTATATTGCGGTAACACTGGGAAATCGTTTTTCGCTAGGTGTCATTCCGATTTTTGCGATTGCCATTGTCGTTGGCTGCCTGATTGGCTGCATAAATGGTTTTTTTATAGTGAAATACAAGTTTAACAGTCTGATCGTTACACTTGGTACGTCGTCGATCTGCAGCGGTATTTTATTTGGTACGTTTGAAGCGGGAAGAACGGAACTCCCGGAGAAACTTTATGCATTAAGTAAGATTAATCTGGTTACGGTAACCAATGCAAAGTCCGGTCTTAGTTCTTCACTTCCGTTTACGTTTGTTATTATGATCGTTCTTTATCTGATTGCATATTTTATCCTGAATTATACGATGGCAGGACGAAGTGTGTATGCGGTTGGAGGAGACGAAGTAAGTGCGGAAAGAGCCGGAATCAATGTTGGAAAAGTGAGATTTCTGGTGTTTGTTGTAAATGGCGGTATTGCAGCGATTGCAGGTCTCTGTTATGCAATGATGTCTTATTTTTATCTGCCGAATGAATATGCCGGAGAGGAAATGCTGGTTATCGCAGCAGTTGTTCTTGGCGGAACACGTATGATTGGTGGTATTGGAACACTTAGAGGATGCCTTCTCGGAACCCTGCTTCTTACGATGGTTTCCAATAGTCTGATTCTGCTTGGAATCTCTGTATATTGGGAAAAAGTATTTATTGGAGCAATCATTATTATCGGTACAGCGGTATCCGCGATGCAGGCGATGCGGGCATCCAGGACATCAGCAAAAAAGAAGGGGGCAGCGTAGACATGAATGAAGCAAAGAAAATGAAAAAGGGTATGACTTTACCTTTCGATGAAAATTCAAGAAGATTAATTATTATTCTAGTGGCACTGCTTTTTATTACAGGAATTACAAAGTCCTCACAGTTTTTAAATGTCGGTAATGTTCAGTCAATCGGCAAGCAGCTCACAGAATATGGTCTTATGTCGCTTGGAATGGGTGTCTGTATGCTGAGTGGTGGAATCGATCTGTCAACCGTCTATATCGCAAATCTTTGTGGTATTAGCGCGGGACTGATCATTCAGAGCAATACAAGCGGCGTAGCGGGAATTGTTCTTGCATGTGTTGTTGCACTTATTGTAGGTGCTTTATGCGGTATTTTTAATGGATTTTGGTCAGCTTCCTTAACATTCCACCGATGCTGGCAACACTTGGAAGCTATGAACTGTATATGGGAATATCAATCGTACTGTCAAAAGGAAGTACTGTTTCCGCAAACGGTCAGTTTAACATTCTTTCAGCGATGACCATTTTCGGGATCCCATTCCCTTTTATTCTGTTTTTGCTTTGTACCATTATTTTGACTCTGATCATGAGTAAAACAAGTTTTGGAAATAAAGTGTATCTGGTAGGAACAAATGCAAAATCTTCAAAATTTGCCGGAATCAATGTAAAGAAGACAACATTATGCTGCTATATGATTTCGGAATCCTGTCTGCGATTGCAGGACTTGTAAGTTTGTCCAGATTAAATTCCGCAAAGGCTGATTTCGGAACAAGTTATACCATGCAGACGATTCTGGTTGCTGTCTTAGGTGGAATCCATCCTGATGGAGGATTTGGTAACATCCCTGGTATCGCTTTTGCTGTCATTATTCTGCAGACATTGTCCTCTTATTTGAACCAGTTCCCGGCAATCAGCAATTACTACCGGGACATGATCTGGGGAGTAGCATTACTTGCGGTTCTGGTATTTAATATTACGATTTCAAAGAAACGTGCAAAAAAGGCAGCGTCAAAATAGCAAAGGAGGGTACGTGATGCAACACGGAATTTATTATGCATATTGGGAACATGAATGGGATGGCGATTACCACTATTATATTGATAAGGTGGCAAAGCTTGGATATGACATTTTTAGAAATTGCCGCAGGTCCGCTTCCGGAATATAGTGATGGGGATCTAAAGGCACTAAAGGAGCATGCAAAGGAGCAGAATATTCGCCTTACGGTGGGATATGGTCCGGCACCGGAAAATAACATCGCAAGCAGTGATCCGCAGGTGCGTAAGCACGCTTTGGCGTTCTATACGGATTTGTTCCAGAGAATGGAAAAAATCGGGGCAACTCTCATTGGTGGGGCGCTCTATTCCTGCTGGCCGATTGATTATTCGAAACCGGTTGACAAGAAGGGGGATTGGGAGCGCGGAATTGAAGGCATGGCAAAACTTGGCAAAATTGCTTCGGAATGTGGTATTGAAGTGCTTGGACTTGAGTGTCTGAACCGTTTTGAAAACCACGTGCTGAATACAGCAGCGGAAGGGGTTTCCTTTGTTAAAAGTGTCAGAGAATTAGAGCCAAAGGCTTCCAATGTAAGCGTTATGCTGGATACCTTTCATATGAATATTGAAGAAGAGAGCATCGGCGCCGCAATCCGTACAGCGGGCAGTTTGCTTGGACATTTTCATACCGGTGAGTGCAACCGTATGGTTCCGGGCAAAGGAAGAACACCTTGGCGGGAAATTGGGGAAGCACTTCGCGATATCCAATATGATAAGACCGTAGTTATGGAACCTTTTGTCATGCCGGGAGGAACGGTAGGACAGAATATTAAAATATGGCGTGATATTGTCCCGGATACCAGTGAGGAAGCGTTGGATCGGGATGCTAAGGCAGCATTGGAATTTGAACGTTATATGCTTGGTTAAGCAGGAGGAAGCGGCATGAAGAAGTATGATGTGATCGCTCTTGGAGAGCTATTGATTGATTTTACGGATTATGGCATAAGTGAGCAGACAAATCCTGTCTTTGAAGCAAATCCCGGAGGTGCTCCATGCAATGTGCTTGCCTTGTTGAAAAAGTATGACAGATCGTGTGCTTTCATCGGCAAAATCGGAGAGGACCTGTTCGGAAAAATGCTGACAGATATTCTGGATGAAATCGGAATTGATCACAAGGGACTGATTGTTGATCCGTATTATAATACAACATTAGCGTTTGTGAAAAACTTTGAAAACGGAGACCGTGAATTTTCCTTTTACCGGAATCCGGGAGCTGATATGATGCTGAAAGCATCCGAAGTTGCTTATGATCTGATTCGGCAGGCTGAAATTTTTCATTTTGGTACATTATCCATGACGGATGAAACGGTTAGAGAAGCAACGATTCAGGCAATCGCATTGGCTAAGGAACAGGGATTATTAATTTCTTTTGATCCGAATCTTCGTCCGCCGCTCTGGAAAAGTATGGATGAGGCAAAAGTTCAGATTGCATATGGGTTAGGTCAATGTGATGTTTTGAAAATTTCGGATAATGAAATTGAATTTATGACAGATACGTCAGATTTTGATGAAGGTGTACAGATTTTGATGGATCAATATCCGAATATTCGATTGTTGAATCTGACTGCAGGTGCAGATGGAAGTTATTCCTATTATCAGGGGAAAAAGGTATTTGTACCATCGTATCTGCTGGGAGGGACAGTAGATACAACAGGGGCAGGAGATACTTTTTGTGGCAGTGTATTAAATTATCTTTTGGAGCATGATGTCGATCATCTGACAGAAGAACAATTGATTGAAATGCTCAGAATCTCAAATGCTGCTGCATATCTTGTCACAACAAAAAGGGTGCGATTCGTTCTATGCCGAATCCGGATGAAGTCGAAAAAATTGTTAAAAGTAAATAGCACACATATTTTTAATCTCTGCATTACTGTGTTTATACAGTTTATGCAGAGTTTTTTGATGTGTCAAAAGCAGGGGTATATGAACTGTCAATAAAAATTACTGTAAACGACGGAAATCTGATGCAATTTTCGCATTGTAAATAAACGCGCAATATGCTAATATGTAGAAAGTTTCATAAAAGATCTTTGGTGCCTGCCATATAAAGCCGCTTTGCACGGGCTTGTATGCGCAGGGTAAAAGGGAAACAGGTGCAAATCCTGTACGAACTCGTCACTGTGATTAGGGAGTAACTGCAAGAAGCACATCGCATGAGAGATCCATTAAGGTGGATGCGATATATGTACTCAGTCACTGATGCAATGACCGCATTGGGAAGGCGAAGCATGTTATGATGATCTATGAGCCAGGAAACCTGCCAATGATCTGGTACAGAAAGTTTTTACTTTCAGATCACGAGTCATTGATCGTACTGCATGTTACAGAAAACTGTGTGGGACAGCCATCCGCAGACAGTTCCTTTTTGCATGGGTTGATTGCTCCTTTCGGAATGTTCCGGGTGGGGCTTTTCTTTTGGCACTTTGGATGATGCGTGATCTTATGAGATGAAGCAACCCGTCAACCCAAAGAATACATCGCATGAGAAATCCGTCAGGGTGGATGTGGTGTATGCAGGAAATGCAGTCTATGCTGTATTTCAAAAAGGAGAGAATTATGAGAAAGAAAACACTTGCATTGTTTCTGACATGTGTACTGGCTGCAGGAATGCTTGCCGGATGCGGAAACAAAGACAGCAAAGACAACAATCAGGTAGAAAATTCGCAGGGCACAGAGTCTGCAAAGGACGATCAGGCAGCTGCAGATGAAGTTGCAAAACTGATCGATGCAATCTATGTGCAGGAGAGAAACGACAATACAGACGAGCAGTGTGCTGCTGCAAAAGAAGCATGGGACAAGCTGACAGATGCACAGAAAGCACTTGTTTCCGGTGAAAATGCAGATCCGGATTATTTCGGCAGAGATACCGGTGATGCTTCCAAGGATGATCCGTTAAATCAGGATAATATCGGAGATAATGAAATCCTTGTCGTAAGCTTTGGTACATCTTTTAATGACAGCCGTGTCGCAGATATCAGTGGTGTGGAAAAAGCCATTCAGGCAGCAAATCCGGACTGGGCAGTCCGCAGGGCATTTACCGCACAGATCATTATCAATCACGTACAGGCAAGAGATGGCGAGAAGATCGACAACGTAGACCAGGCATTACAGAGAGCGGTCGATAACGGGGTAAAGAATCTGGTGATCCAGCCGACACACCTAATGCATGGGGCAGAGTATGATGAACTTGTCGGAGAGCTGGATGCATATAAGGATAAGTTTGAAAAAGTTGTCGTTGCGGAACCGCTGCTTGGCGAAGTTGGTGATGATGCACAGTGATCAACGATGACAAGAAGGCAGTTGCAGAAGATATTACAGCAGAAGCCGTAAAAACCGCAGGATACGATTCACTGGATGCTGCAAAGAAGGACGGTACTGCATTTGTATTCATGGGACACGGTACTTCCCATTCTGCAAAGATAAGTTACAGCCAGATGTCTACACAGATGGATAAGCTTGGTTATGACAATGTCTTTATCGGAACCGTAGAGGGGGAGCCGGAAGAGACTTCCTGTGAAAATGTAATCAAGGCAGTTAAGGACGCAGGTTACAAGAAAGTAATTCTCCGTCCTCTGATGGTTGTTGCCGGCGACCATGCAAACAATGATATGGCTGGCGACGATGATGATTCCTGGAAGAGCCAGTTCACTGCAAGCGGCAATTTCGACAGTGTTGACACACAGATTGCCGGACTTGGTGAGATTGAAGCTGTCCAGAAACTTTATGTAGAGCATACAAAAAAAAGCAATTGAGTCACTTGGAAAAGTTTCCAAGTCTGCTTCTTCCAGCGCGGTATCCGCGCTGGAGGACGGCACTTATACCGCAAAGTTTAATACCGACAGTGGGATGTTTCATGTCAATGAAGCAGACAATGGATGTGGAACCCTTACCGTAAAAGACAAAAAGATGACCATTCACATCCGTCTGGTATCCAAGAAAATCGTAAATCTGTTTCTGGGAAGCGCAAAAGATGCAGAAAAAGATGGTGCAGAATTGTTACAGCCAACGACAGATAAAGTAAAATACAGCGATGGAACGACAGAGGAAGTTTACGGATTTGACGTGCCGGTAGAAGAACTTGGAAAAGAGTTTGACCTTGCAATTCTTGGAACCAAGGGAACCTGGTATGATCATAAAGTCAGTGTATCAGATGCACAGAAAAAATAAAATGTGAGTTGTCTGCCAGACGGCGGCAATTCCGGTACATCGTATTTGAAAATGATGTACATGTGTCAGAAGTTACAGGAAAACAGATAGGATGGATCGGAGAAATCATCCGGTCAAAGAGAAAAAGTATGAAAAGCAGGAAATTAACGGTAATTATCGTGTCCCTTTGTATGTGTGTGTCGGTTTTGTCCGGCTGTGGTTCTACGGCAGAAAGAGAACAGGTGCAGCATGCCGCGGAAACGCAGACTGCCACCGCGGAACCGGACACATCGCTGGAAGACGGAGAATACACCGTAAATGTAGAACTGGAAGGCGGAAGCGGCAGAGCTTCCGTAGATTCTGAAGCAAAAGTAAAAGTGACGGACGGACAGGCATATGCAACCATAGTCTGGAGCAGTACCTATTACGATTACATGCTGGTCGATGGAAAAAAATATACAAATGAGAACGAGGGCGGGAATTCAACGTTTACATTTCCAATTGCCGGAGTTCCGTGTACGATGGATGTAGTAGGAGACACTACAGCCATGAGCCAGCCGCATGAGATTGATTACACCCTGACATTTTCTTTTGCAAAAGATGTAAGTTTTAAAGATCTGAAACAGACCGGGCAGGTAAAATTGTCCTATGCCGATCAGTTTCAGATCGATGAATATGGAAATTATAAGCTGATTACGATCGTGGACAACGGTCGTTTTTTGCTTATTCCGAAAGGGGTTCCGGTGCCAGCGGATGTACCGGAGGATGTAACCGTTTTACAGCAGCCGTTAAACCATGTGTACCTTGTATCGTCTGCGGTGATGGATCTGATCTGTCAGACCGGCGGGCTGTCACACGTTGCATACACCGCATTGAAGGAAGACGACTGGTATGTGCAGCAGGCGAAGGATGCCATGGCAGACGGTTCTTTGGTTTATGCCGGAAAATACAGTGCGCCGGATTACGAACAGCTGTTGCAGGGTGGCTGCACATTTGCCATTGAAAATACGATGGTCACGCACAATCCGGAAGTAAAGGAAAAACTCGAAGAACTTGGCATCCGGGTGATGGTCGAGCGTTCCAGTTATGAAAAGCATCCGCTGGGACGGCTGGAATGGATCAAACTGTTTGGTATTCTGTTTGGAAAACAACAGCAGGCAGATGACTATTTTAATAAACAGGTAAAACGTGTGAAACCGATTATGGAAAAAAAGAGTACCGGGAAAAAGGTGGCATTTTTTGCAGTTTCCTCGGACGGGACGATCACTGTGCGCAAGCCAAACGACTATGTCTCTGCGATGATCGGACTTGCAGGCGGTACCTATTCACTCGGAAATTATACGGATGAAGAAAAAATGCACTTTCCACGATGAAAATGCAGATGGAAGATTTTTATTCTGCGGAGGTTGATGCGGATGTGCTGATCTACAACGGAACCATTGAGGGGGAATTGACGTCCATCGATGAGCTGGTAAAGAAAAACAGCCTGTTTGCGGATTTTCAGGCTGTAAAAAGCGGACAGGTATATACAACGGGAAGCAATTTTTACCAGCAGTCTACCGGAACCTGTGATTTTATCGAGGATCTGAATCAGATTCTGACGGGAGAAGGGGATGGAACATACCGGTTTTTGAAGAAATTGCAGTGAGCCGGAGCGTACGGATGTACAAATAATAACAATTGTCGTAATGCATGAGGAGAAGAACATGAGATCACAAATAAAAGAAAAAAGAATAATTCCGGGACAGAAACAAACAGAACGCTCCGCTATCTGGTTTATTTTGTGGTGATTATTCTATTGCTGGCAATTCTGTTTTTCTGGAATATCGGTGTCGGAAGTGTGGAAATGTCTTTTTCGATTTCCTGGGCGTGCTGACAAAACATCAGCCGGATTCCACACTGTATCAGATTGTCTGGAAAATCCGTCTGCCCCGTATCATTGCTGCAGTTCTGCTCGGAGGGGCACTTTCCGTATCCGGTTTCCTGCTGCAGAGTTTTTTCCAGAATCCGATTGCAGGACCGTATGTGCTTGGGATTTCCTCCGGAGCCAAACTTGTCGTGGCATTGACCATGATCTTTCTTCTGGAAAAAGGGATTATGGTCAGTTCCCTTGGAATGGTGGTAGCTGCATTTGCCGGTTCACTGCTTGCCATGGGATTTGTCCTTCTGATTTCGTTTCGGGTATCGAATATGTCGCTGCTTGTAGTGTGCGGTATCCTGATTGGTTATATCCGTTCAGCGATTACGGATTTTTTGTGTGACGTTTGCGGACGATTCCAATATTGTCAATCTTCACAACTGGTCAATGGGAAGTTTTTCCGGTATGAGCTGGGAGCACATTCGCATCATGGTCATAATTGTTGGAATCACGGTTGTGATTACCTTCGGGCTTGCAAAACCAATCAGTGCTTATCAGATGGGAGAATCTTATGCCAGAAATATGGGCGTAAACGTAAAAGCACTGCGCATTGCACTGATTTTACTGTCAAGTCTGCTGTCGGCATGTGTGACCGCGTTTGCCGGACCGATTTCGTTTGTCGGAATTGCGGTGCCGCATCTGATTAAACTGGCAACCCACACGGCAAAACCGATTATTCTAATTCCGGGATGTTTTCTCGGCGGCGCAGTGATTACGCTGTTCTGTGACGGGATTGCGCGAACCGTGTTTGCACCAACGGAGATCAGTATCAGTTCGGTGACTGCGGTATTTTTAGTGCCGGTGGTAATTGCGGCAATGTTGCGAAAGCAGCGGATGTGATGAATCGTGGAAGACAAATAATGTGCAGACAGAAAGCCAAAACGGATAAGGACGCAAAGGTAGGAAGAAAGTTACTATGAGCAGACACAAAAATGCAGATGGAAAATAATTGGAAAGTGATGAAAGAAGAAAACGGAAAACAACATAACGGGCAGAATATGCTAAAAGAGCCAGGGCAGTTTCCTGCGCAAGATATACCAAACGATGCCGAGCAGCTTACGATGCGTGATTTGACCGTAGGATACGACCGGATTCCCCTGATTAAAAATATTAATCTGGGTGTCCGGCCAGGGGAAATCCTCACACTGATCGGACCAAACGGCTCCGGAAAATCGACAATTTTAAAGACCATCACCAAACAGCTTAAAACCATTGGCGGCAGTGTTTTTCTGGGAAAAGAATCCATGAGGGAACTGACGGACAGTGAAATTTCCAGACATCTTTCGATGGTCATGACGGAGCGCATCCACACGGAACTGTTAAGCGGCAGGGATGTGGTGGCAACCGGGCGTTACCCGTACACGGGGAGGCTTGGTATCCTCTCACAACAGGACTGGAAAAAGGTGGACGAGGCGATTGCCCTGGTGCATGCCGGGGGAAGTGCAGCAGCAGGATTTCCGGAGAATCAGTGATGGGCAGAGGCAGAGACTTATGCTGGCGCGGGCGATCTGCCAGGACACACAGGTTCTGATTCTTGATGAACCGACTTCCTATCTGGATATGGGATTTAAACTGGACATTCTTACAACCATCCGCATGCTGGCACGGAAGAAAAACCTGGCAGTTATCATGTCATTGCATGAACTGGATCTGGCACAGAAAATTTCAGACATCATTGCGTGTGTGAAAGGGGACCGTATTGACCGGGTCGGGACACCGGAGGAAATCTTTTCCGGGAACTACGTGCAGCAGTTGTACGGTGTAAAGCCACAGCAGTTTGAACCGCAGACCGGACAGGTTTTATGGAAAGACCGGAAGGAATTCCAGAGGTATTTGCGATTGGCGGTGGTGGAACAGGGCTTGCGGTTTACAACCGCCTGCAGCGGCAGAATATTCCGTTTGCAGCAGGCATTCTGCAGGAAAATGATGTGGAGTACGCAGCGGCATCTGCACTTGCCGCTTGTGTTTTTTCGGAAAAAGCATTCTTTCCGGTTTCGGAAGAAACCTTTTTGCGGGCAAAACAGATGCTCGATGACTGTGATGCCTGCATTTGCGCATTGACAGAATTTGGTCCTTATAATGAAAAAAAAATAGGCAGCTTTATGAATATGCAAAAAAACTTGGCAAAGTATGTGCAGAGATATAATTATATAAAATGCCATTTTGCCTGTGTGAAATCTTGGAGTGCGAACTGTATTTAGCTATATAATTTTGGGGCATATAAAAGTATATCACCTTCATTTCATGCTATTGCAGAACCTAGATGGGACATATGTAAAAAGCAGGGGGAGAAAGTCCCGCGAATCTAAAGAAGAGGGACATATAGAAAAAAGCAGAGGAAAAAGTCCCGCGAGTCCAAGGAAGAGGGACATATAAAGAAAAAAAGCAGAGGAAAAAGTCCCGTAAGTCTAAAGAAGAGGGACATATAGCGAAAAAGCAGGAGAAAAAGTCCGTGTGTCCAAGAAAGAGGGACATAGCTCCGGAAAAATCTTCTATATATCCCAGACACCAGATGTTATGGGACATAATTGCTCACAAAATCTACATATGTCCCAAGAAGCAAAAGCCGTGGGACATAATCCCACAAACAACCTGTATATGTCCTGCCCCCTCTTGATTCCTGCAAAAATGTGAGGTATAAAACAGAGGAAGGAGTTCATCCTTCCAAATAATTCAAAACAGAGCACGAAAAGGAGTGAATTAATATGGCAAGAAAAGATTTTGGAGCAAAACCATACACCTATCCACAGCCGGTATTTATTCTCGCAACATACAATGAGGACGGCACGGCGAATGCAATGAACGCAGCATGGGGCGGAATCAGTGAAGGAAACGAGATTTCTTTCTGCATCAGTGCCGGACATAAGACAACAAAGAATTTCCAGAGAACCGGGGCATTTACCGTAAGCATGGCAGATGCAAAGCATGTGGCAGCCTGTGATTATGTGGGAATCGAATCTGCAAACAATGTGGCAGGAAAACTGGACAAAAGCAGGTTTTACCGTGACAAAAGAGTGCAAATGTAGACGCTCCGATCATCAATGAACTGGCAGTCTGTGCAGAGTGCAAAGTAAAAAGTTATGATCCGGAAAGCTGCAGACTGGTAGCGGAGATTGTCAATGTCAGTGTGGATGAAGCTGCAATGACCGACGGAAAAGTAGATGTGGCAAAAGTACAGCCGATCACATTTGATCCGTTCAACAATGAGTATTATGTGCTGGGCGAAAAAGTGGGAAATGCTTTTTCAGATGGGAAAAATCTAAAATAATTCTAAACAAAATCTAAAAAAAACAGGACGTATCCTTGACGTTTTTAAAAATCGAGGTATAGTACGCTACGCTTTGTGATATCGTTGCACCACAAAGCCAGCGTACTTTTTTATTAAAAAACGAGGGGGAATCAGACGATGACTTTTTACCAGGAACTACAACTGAGTTCAGTTGGCTCAAAACAGCTGATCAAAAACACAACAGACAAAAAAGAAAAACGCAGACATATCCTGATCTATAATTTTAAAGTCTATCTTGTTATGGCATTCTGCGTCGCTGTGGTTACACTGTTTAGTAAAATATTCGGTGCAGATAACAGTGTACCGGGAGTGGTTGTGCTGCTGGCAGTACTTGTGCTCCGGCAGGCAGATTTCGGGGTGCGTACCAGTCATGGGCTGCTCTGTATTGCGGGAATTTTTGGAATTTTAATCGCAGGACCGAGAATTACCAATATGATGCATCCGGTTCTGGCATTTTTTGTGAATGTGGCATGTATTCTGATTCTCATGATTTTCGGATGCCACAATGTGATCATGTCAAACCAGTCCACGTTTGTCCTTGGATATCTGCTTTTGCAGGGGTATGATGTGAGTGGACATGCCTATGTGCTGCGTGTGATCAGTCTGCTGATTGGTATGGGAATCTGCATGGCTGTATTTTATAAGAATCAGAAAAACCGCCCATACCGCCGGACATTCCTGGATCTGTTCCGGGAATTTGATGTACGTTCCGCGCGGAACTGGTGGTATATTAAGCTGACACTGATTGTTTCTTCGGCACTGCTGATCGTGTCACTGCTCGGATGGCCGCGTGCCATGTGGGCGGGAATCGCCTGCATGTCTGTATGTCTTCCATTTCATGAGGACAGTGTGGAGCGTGCAAAACGTAGGGGACCGTTTAATATTGTGGGGTGCATGATCTTTCTTGTTTTGTATCATGTGTTACCGGAATCCATGTATCCGTATATCGGGATGATCGGTGGAATTGGTGTGGGTTATTCTGCAGGATATGCATGGCAGACCGTATTTAATACGTTTGGCGCACTGTCGATTGCATCGGGGTTATTCGGTGCAGGTACGGCAGTGACGCTGCGAATTATATTCAATGTGATGGGATCTGTATATACCGTCGTATGTGACAGATTTTTGGATTTCCTCAGAAAAAGAACGGAAATCCACCGGGTGGGTGAGATGGCATAAAATCAGTAGATCACCCGGTTCCGCCCACTCTCTTTGCCGAGATAAAGCTTGCGGTCGGCTTCCTGAATGACAGATTCCATGGTATGATTTCTGCCAAATTCTTCGACTCCGAATGTCATGGTTACATGAATCAGTTTGCGTTCGTATAATACAGGAGTGTGCCGGATATCATCCAGAAGGTCAGACATCAAAAGCTGAACCTCCTCCATATCCATGCCGGGAAATACAAACAGGAATTCTTCTCCGCCCCAGCGGCAGACTTCCCCTTTTTCGCCTATTACCGTGCAAAACAATCTGGAAAGTGTGCGGAGAACTTCATCCCCGGCATCATGCCCGTAAGTATCATTTACATGTTTGAAAAAGTCGATATCCCCCATGGCAACAGTCAGGGTCTGTAATTTATGCTGAGTGTATCTGGAAATACATGTTTCCAGACGCTTATACATCTGCCAACGGTTGAAAAGCCCGGTCAGGGGATCTGTGGATGCGATGTGTTCCAGTTCCAGATTGTAACGTATAAGCTTGTGTTCCATCTGCTGGGAATTCTGGGTGAAAATAATCATAACGGTGATCAATTCTGCAAAAATAAACAAAGTGTCTATGGTCTGTATGCAGATACTGGCATCTGTGGAAGCTGGATGACCGGCAGATGATACCGTGTATAGGAATACAAAAGCAGGCGGTAAGCACATGTGCAGATTCCAACAAAGATTTTAGTGCGTATGCGGTGGAAACTGACTGCAAAATTTAATACGAGAAGTACAAACAGGAAGTGCTGTACACCGCAGTCCCACCCAAATCTCTGTATAAATACAGTAATCCACAATAACGTCAGCAATTGTGAAAAAATGGAAGCAAAATGTGTGTGGTTCAGATAGGTAATCCGGAAAGCAAATACATATAAAATGCCACAGATGAGTGTCAGCAGGGAGGAAGGAACATCCCGAAGAAAGCAGCAGACACAAAAAAGGACAAGAAAATAAACGCTGAGAATCAGTGCATACAGACGCAGGGTCACAGCAGTGGTTTTTGTCTCATTTGGATTTTGTACATCCTGAAATATAAACGCCCCTATTTTTTTATGAATCATATGTAATCCCCCAATAAACATATGCCGTTCCAAAACATCTATAAGAATTATATCACAGTATAAGAAAAAGAAAAGCGCATTTTTCACATACTATCCATACTTGAATTCATGGAAATTACATTGTATAATCAGTAAGGTTGAGGAATAAAATAACAAAGAACATATAGGAGGAATCTATTATGGTTACTTGGGACAACTTGGATACCCTTGCTTCTTTTTCAGAACCTTTCAAAAACAGGTCGCATAGATCTGAAAAAGTAATGTCTGGCGAGAACGGGGCAGAGCGTGTGAAAAATTACAGTATTCCAATGGCAGAGGGATTGGTGTACAACTATGCTGCAAAGCAGGTGGATGATGATGTACTGGAAGCTTTGGTTAAGCTTGCAGAAGAGGCACAGCTTTCTGAAAAATTTGAGGGGCTTTACAACGGTGCTGTCATCAACACCGGAGAGAACCGTCTCGTGCTTCATCAGCTGACCCGTGGACAGCTTGGAAAAGCCGTTGTAGCAGATGGTGTGGATAAGCGTAAATTCTATGTGGAGCAGCAGCAGAGAATTGCTGATTTTGCCAATAAGGTACACGCTGGTGAGATTACAAACGCTGCTGGTGAAAAATTCACAACAGTTGTCCAGATCGGTATCGGTGGAAGTGACCTGGGCCCTCGCGCTATGTATTTAGCACTTGAGAATTGGGCAAAGAAAAACAACACATTCAAGATGGAAGCAAAATTCATCAGTAATGTAGATCCGGATGATGCAGCCGCTGTATTGAATTCTGTAGATGTTGCCCATTCTATTTTCGTACTTGTTTCCAAATCAGGTACCACATTAGAGACACTGACCAATGAGTCTTTTGTTAAGGATGCATTAAAGAAAGCAGGCCTGGATGCTTCTAAGCATATGATCGCAGTTACCAGTGAGACTTCTCCGCTGGCAAAGAGTGATGATTATCTGGCAGCATTCTTTATGGATGACTATATCGGAGGACGTTATTCTTCTACATCTGCTGTTGGTGGTGCCGTATCATCACTGGCATTCGGCTCGGATGTATTTGCACAGTTCCTGGATGGCGCCGCAGCAGAGGATAAACTCTCCGCAGAAAAAGACGTATTGAAGAACCCTGAGATGCTGGATGCACTGATCGGTGTGTACGAGCGTAACGTACTTGGTTATCCAAGCACTGCTGTTCTTCCATATTCACAGGCACTGAACCGTTTCCCGGCTCACTTACAGCAGGTAGATATGGAGTCCAACGGTAAATCGGTCAACCGCTTCGGCGAGCCGGTCAATTACCCGACAGGTCCTGTCATTTTCGGTGAGCCTGGAACAAACGGACAGCATTCCTTCTATCAGTTACTGCATCAGGGAACCGATATTGTACCGCTGCAGTTTGTAGGTTTTAAGAACAATCAGCTTGAAACCGATGTTGATATTCAGGGAAGCACAAGCCAGCAGAAACTCTGTGCAAACGTTGCAGCTCAGATCGTTGCATTTGCATGTGGTAAAGCAGATGAGAACCGCAACAAGAACTTCGAGGGCGGACGTCCATCCAGCATTATCATCGGTGACCAGTTAAATCCAAAGACACTCGGAGCATTACTGGCACACTTTGAGAACAAGATCATGTTCCAGGGCTTCGTATGGAATGTAAACAGCTTCGACCAGGAAGGCGTACAGCTTGGTAAGGTTCTTGCAAAACGTGTTCTTGCACATGAAACAGACGGTGCACTGAAAGTATACAGTGATCTGCTGAATATCTAATCGGATTTTTGTCTGAAGCAGGTCAAAGATATAAGACATATATAAATAAGAAAAAGGAGTATGGAAAACAACGGTGTTTTTCATACTTTTTTTGTTCTTGAAAAAATATGGGATGATTGACAGGAAAGAAGCCATTAGAGTATCATAGGCTTAGCAATGGATCAGGGAGTAGAAAAACGTGACAACATTTGAAATGCTGCAGGAACTGCTTGCGCAAAATGAATTTGAACTTTTGTTGCCGGAGGATCATACAGCGAATACAACAGAGCAGGATATCCGGTTGGTTTATCAAATGAATGATACCGTGGAGAGTTTTCTTGTTTTTCGGAAAGCAATCTTCACAGGCACATACAAAAAGGATTATGAAGGGAAACTGGATGCCTCTTATGACCGGGATCAGGACCGATATGTGCTTGGAGTACGGCAGGGAGACAGTGTTATTACCCTGTTTTATCAGAAGCTGGAGCTGGAAGTAAATCTATATAACTATGGAGAGATTGCACATTTCTGGGTTCCGCGGTATGAAAATCTGCGTCAGCTGGAATTTCGGATTGCAGTGCTGTGGGACAAGTATACCTATTTGGGGAAAATTATTGCAGTGAGGGGGAAAAGCATCTGGTTCATCTGGCGGATGTCCCGGCACTTAATTTCTGTTCTTACTGTGCTGCACCGGAACCGTATATGGTGCCACATGAGATGCCGAAAGGGTCTTTCCTGCAGGGCCTGGATGTGATGGAGCAGTTGGCGAAGCAGGCGAAAGACTGGCTGCTGGTTGGCTGGATTCGCTTTTATCGCAGACATCCGTCAACAATTGTAACCAGGTGGGTGGCACACGTCCTGCACCATAGCATTCATTTTGGCTTTGTGAAAACACTTACGGAAACGATCAAAAAGGAGACGGCCATCTATCCGCGACGCCTGTTCGGAAAAAGCGGAGAGGAACGGCTGGCACTGTGCCTGAAAAAAGCAAACGCACGGAAGGAAGAACTGGAAAAGACGGGCGCATATGTAGAAATTGTGCGGCAGGAGCCATTTACAATTGCAAAAGATCAGCTGGATTTAAAGGTGTATCTGCTGGTCAGCCGCCAGGGGATGGTAAACCAGAAGATTCAGGTGGAGGAAATAGAGTTGTAATTTGGCGGCTATTTTTGTGGCTTATTATTATCCTTGCCAAAGGTATATCCAAGACCAAAGCAGGTTAAGCCGAAGCTAACCACAGCTATGAAGTCAACAATACTCATGGCTTAGCCCTCCTTTCCAGCGGATTTCTATGTAATCAGAGAGTAACAATAACGAATAAAAAGACAATCAGGTTAGAATTTGATTGAAAGACTTTTTCTAAAATGATAGTATAGATACATGGGAAACTAGAGAGCCGGGCGGCTTACCCTCTACTTCGGAGGGGTTAACCCTCCAGACGAAAGAAAGGAGGGCGTTGCCAATGTATGTTACATACTCTGACTTAATTCAGATTGGAATATTCATTTGCGCCCTTGTTGGATTGTGCTACACGATTTTCAAGGGAAAACGAAAATAGCCGCCATTACTCGCAATAATGACGGCTGTTGTTAAAACAGATTTTTAATTATTGGGGTAAGCCGCTTCTCTAGCTTTCCCTTTTTCTATACATAGAATAACATATCTTTTGAATCTCTGCAAGGAAAAGTGTGAATCGATTCATAATTTGTTACTGTTCACTCAGCACCTGAACACCATGCTGTTCAGGTACACATTTTCCCCCTTTTTGCGAAATGAGTTGACTTCATCACACAGGTGTAATATATTGAAGAAAACATATCATTTTCGGAGAGGGGGAATTTTTATGTGGATGTTACTTGGGATTCTTGTAGTTGGTGCGCTTGGAGGCGTATGTATGGCTGCACTCCGCAATGTGAGCGGGGATGTCGGTGGAGGCATGGGCAGAGATTATATGGAAAAAGAGTGGGGAATTACAGAAAATAAAAAAGAGTAGAAAGACAAGATGGGATTATTAGAACAGATCAAAAAACCGAATGCAAAAGCATTTACACATAGCGGAAAATTTCATGCGGATGATGTATTTTCATCCGCATTATTGTTGTATCTGAATCCGCAGATTACAATCACAAGAGGAAACCGTGTGCCAGAAGAATATGATGGGATTGTATTTGATATTGGCAGAGGGCGGTATGATCATCACCAGAGAGACAGCCGTGTGCGTGAAAATGGAGTACCGTATGCCGCCTTTGGTCTGCTCTGGGAAGAACTCGGAAGCGGAATCTTAGGGGAAACGTTAGCGCAGCGGTTTGATGAAGAATTTGTGCAGCCGTTGGATAACAATGATAATACCGGAGAAAAGAATGAACTTGCGACACTGATCGGAAACTTTAATCCGGTGTGGGACGCACAAAAAACATACAGAAGGAAGAAGAAAGCATATCTGCTGAGCCTGCGCTGACTGCGGAAGAAAAAATCCCGTGGTCTGACCAAAGAATTTCAGCGGGCGGTACAGATGGCAGGAATGATTCTGGAAAATAAATTTGCGCGTTATCGTGCGGATGCACGGGCAGATGCACAGATCGAGGAAGTATTAAGTGCACGGGAAGATCTGACAGATACAAGGATTCTTGTCCTTTCCGAATTTGTTCCGTGTCAGAAACGGCTGAAGGAGACAGATATCGCGTTTGTTATTTTTCCGTCGAATCGTGGCGGATATTGTATCCAGCCACAGAAGAAACCGGATTCCATGAATTACAAATGCAGTTTTCCAAAGCAATGGCTGGGGCTTGAAAATGAACAACTGCAAGCGGCTACCGGGCTTGCCAGTGCAGGGTTCTGTCACAAGGGCGGATTTCTTATGACGGTTGGAGACGAGGCGGATGCCATCAGGGCATGTGAGATCAGTCTGGAAGAATATGAGCAAAAGCCGGTGATTGTGTGTCTGTGGGATGCCGGAGAGGCACAGGAGACAAAAAATTGCGAGAGAGAAGAAACAGAGCATATGCTCAGGCAGATTCCGGATATGACCGATGCACAGATCTGTCACATGACACTTCCGCATCTTCCGGATCTGGAAGAACAGGGCATGTATGCGGAAGTTGCAATGGAAAAAGAAGACTGGAAAAAGTATATGAAAGAGTTTGTAAAACAAATACTGAATGTAAACCGGAAGCGGTTTATGTTACGGCAGATCTGTTTGCAGCCTATCCGGTGGTGCATGCACTCCGCAAAAAAACACGTGCCGGTACTGATGCGCGCAAAGAAGGAAGGAAAGACCCGCATCGTGCGGCTTCCTTCGGGATCGTAGACCAGAAAGAGAGGAAGAACAATGGACGAGTCAGGAAACCACAAACAGGCAGAACAGAGGGAGAGAATCCGGTGGATCGTATCGATTTTGATTCCCCTTTTGTGTGCACTTCTGTCATTTTGTGTGATTGCAAAATACACCTCATCTCCAACTATGAAGATAAATGCACACGCGATTCAGTCACTGGATGACAAAAAGACAACTGCATTGGAACTGACGGCAGCGGCAACAGCTGCTTCTGCCGCAATTACGCTTATTCCGGGAGATGCCGGTACTCCGATTGCGGATAAACTGGCCGATCTGAGTTCGTATTTTCTGATTGTTGTCTGTGCAATCTATCTTGAAAAATATCTGGTTACCATTACGGGGCTGGCAGCATTTAAACTGTTGATTCCGATTGGATGTATTTTGTTGTCGCTTTGTTTTGGATTCAAAAAGATCTGGGCAGAACCATTGCCTGTAAGCTGGTTTTGTTTGGGCTGGCTGTTTATCTGGTAGTTCCGGTAAGTGTCAGGGTTGCGGATCTGATTGATGCGACATATGGAGCTTCCATGGAAAATACCATTGCATCAGCAAAACAGGCAACGGATGAGATCAAAGGAGAGGCGGATACACAGAGTCAGGGGAGCAGCAGTTCCGATGACGGTGGGAAAAGTAGTTTCTGGTCGGGACTAGTGGACAAAGTTGAGAATACCGTGACCGGAGCAAAAGTAAATCTGGAAAATACACTGAACCGGTTTATAGAAGCGATTGCGGTAATGCTTGTGACTTCCTGTGTAATACCGATTCTTGTTCTGTTGTTTTTTGTCTGGCTTGTGAAACTGGTACTTGGGGTAAATATTACGTTGCCACAGATCGGAAAAAAAGAAGAAAGAGGGAAAAAGAATATGAAATTACTGATGAAACAGCGTGTTTTTTTCATGGACGGATACCTATGATGTCTATGATGAGGCGGGAAATAAAAAGTATTTTGTAAAAGCAGAATTGTTTCGGCTGGGGCACCAGATCCATGTATTTGATGTTTCCGGAAATGAAATGGGTATGATCAAGCAGCGTCTGTTTTACGCTTCTTCCTTCGTTTGATATTATAATCGGTGGACGTGAATTTGGAAATATTCAAAAGGAATTTACGTTTTTTAAACCGCGTTATGAAATTGATTATAACGGATGGCGTTGTGAGGGAGATTTTTCTCCTGGGACTATGATGTGTCTGCGGGCTGCAGTTCAGTCGTGCATATTTCAAAGGAACTGTTCCACTGGGGAGATACCTATACGATTAATATTTTAAATTCCGAAGATGAGATTCCGGCATTGATGCTTGTCATTGCCATTGATGCAGCGAATTGTACACAGGGAAAATAAAAAAGTTGGAATAACGAATCGGTCGTTATTCCAGCTTTTTCATTTCTTTCATTTATTTGCAGGCTTTCGGAAGTGAAAATTTAGTTGCCTTGTTGAAGTTTTTGTATGTAACAGATGTCTTAATCTTGGAGTAGGACATATCGGAATCCGCTACAAGAGAACTAAGATACTCGTTCATGAAGTCTTTCATGTCGATCGTCTGTTTTACCGGATAATAGGTCTTCTTATCAATCCAGAGAGAGATGGTAATCGGAGAAAGAGAACTGTAATCAGAAGATGTTCCCTGTGTGTTATCTCCGTTAAGTCCAAGTTGTGCAAGAAGACCGGCAATATCTTCGCCCTTCAGCCGTGCCTGAATCTGTACGGTTGATTTTCCGTTGACGGTTACGCTGTTTTTGACAATTTTTAAATCCGAATACATATCTGTGGTCTGTACAGAACTGAGCATATCGGAGTAGTCAGACAAATCCAGTGTTGATTTTTCATAGGTTTTGTTATCCGTAGAGGTGTACTGCAACAGTTTGTTGCCTTTTTGTTTTGTGTAGGAGATTACTTTTATTTTTGTGTCCTTACCGTTGGAAGGGATTGTCATCGTCATAACGGTTTTGGTTTTCAGCGGACTGGCAAAAGTAATCGTTGTTGACGTGGTTTTGGTGGATGTGGTTTTTCCCTGAACCGACATGTCCATATCCATGTTCATTTTCATCTCATAGGATTTCAATTTTTCTGTGGCTTTCGCCATTTTGTTGATGTACTGCTTGGCAGAAAGGGTTGCTGCCGCTACAGGAGTAGTGCCGGCAAAAGCGCATACTGCCATAACTGCGGTAAGCACAGCTGCCAGAAATTGTTTCTTTAACTTTTTCATAAAATAAAACCTCCATATTTTTTATTGATATGGAGGTATCGTATCATCTAAAGATGTTTTTCGTCAATAAGACCTTTTTCCTACATTTGCTTTATTTGGAATCCATTCGTGTCACAATCATGTGAATGATATATGGAACAAGGATCACCGGAATGGCAAGGTAAGCCAGAAAACTGTAAGCTTTCTGGATCAGTGTCAGAAGCCCGAACTGTGCGATGCCAAAATCAATCAGACAGCAGATCAGTGCAATGATAATCTCACGGGAGGAGATGCGTTTTCTGGTGTTTATGTCCGGAGTTTCTGCTTTTGGTGTCCCGGCAGATACATCATTTTTTTGCCGGACAGGGTCCGTTTTTAAGTCCGTCGGATACACGTTTCACCATGGCGGCAACCATGTTGACGGCTGTGGATACGGCACCGAGGATAATCAGAATGGAAATGAGCGGTGTCATAAATCCTTTGCCGATGCCTTTTTGTACCATAAGCAGTGTCGGCACGCTGGTGCCTGCCATATCCGGACTTGTGGAAACGGTCATAATTCCAAGACAGACCATCGTCATCATCAGCGCGTTGATGAGAAAGCCGAGCCCCATGCTTTTGACTGCATCGCCCGGTTTTTGAATACTTTGGCGTGCTGGACAAATACCGCAATGTTTGCCAACTGGAACGTTCCGTAAAGGAATGCGGAGTAAAGTGCCTTTCCGAATGGTTGTGTGGATGTTGTCATCTGCTGTGCGGTTGCGCGGATGGCAGACCATCCGTGGATGATATTCGGAATGTATACAATCAGAAGCCCGGCAATGATGCAGATGGAAAGCACGGAGGCTACCCGGCGCACCAGGTCGGTGCCGAAAATGGCAACGATAAAGATGAAAATGCCGATGATCAGGGTACACAGCAGATACGGAAGTCCTGTCAGTGTACTTAATGTTGCACCGCCGGTTGCAAAGGCAACAGCGGGAGCGACACACATGACGCAGATATAGAGCACTTCAAACAGGTTGGAAAAACAGGGGCGAATTTTCCGTAAAATGCATTGTTGTACGAGCGGTAATCGTACACTTCGTGTTTCCTGGCAAAGCGCATGCCGTAGGCAAAAAAGATACCGTTATAGAGCATGGCAAGTGCAGGCATGATCAGACACCAGATGCCGAACCGTACATAGTAACTGTAAATCTGGGCACCGGAGGCAAATCCGCCGCCGAAATGCGTGGTGAACCAGACAAAGGCAACACCAAAAATGATGGAATAGGTGCCGGTGCCGGCAGAAGATTTTTTATTCATTTATCAGTCTGCCTCCCTCCCGTTCTTTCAGCTGATTCATTGCAAGGACCAGCATTTCTTTTGTTACTTTGTATGGGTAATGTCTGATATCGGACATTTCCGGGATGTGTCCATACTTTCCTCCCACTGTTCTTCCGTAATCTCAATCTGTTCCAGGGAGGTCGGAAGCTGCAGCTGTTGGTTTAAGGTATAAATTTTTTCAAATTCTTCGTACTGCTGGTCGACAAGCAGTGCTAACAGAACGCCGAATCCCACGACTTCTCCGTGCAGATGTTTTTCTTCAATGACCGGATAACTGGTCAGCGCATAAAAAATGGCATGTGCCAGTCCGCTGTTATAATCCGGGGTGAAATCTTTCGTCAGGAAAATGGAGGCAATTCCGGTTGTCACGACGATGGCAAGGACAACCTGCTCCACATCGTAGGTACATAATCCTTTTTTATGATCCTCGAGTGCTTTGGCACCGTATTCCAGAAGCGGATTGCGGCACATGACACTTAATGCCACACCAAGGGAGGTGAAATGTTCCAGCTGTTCCCCACGGGAAGAGATGGTTGCCTCGTAGTATTTGGCATAGGTATCGCCAATGCCCGCCCACATATACTGTGCAGGGGCTTTGGCAATGATTTCTGTGTCGATAAATGCGTGCATGGCAGGCCGTACAAAAAAGTTTGGTTTTAAGAATGTGCCGTCCTCGTTGTACATGATGGATACCGAAGTACAGGCTGCACAGTTGGAGGCGATGGTCGGGAACGTAAAGACCGGCTTATCGTCAGTGATACACAGACATTTTACGGTGTCTAGTGCTTTTCCACCGCCCACACCAAAGACCATATCGGCTTTGTGATAGACGGGAAGCTGTCGCAGTTTTTCCACGGTTTCGTAGGTACAGTCACTGCCGTACCGTTCGACACCGATGATTTCTAAGTTTGTTTTTGCTACATAAGTGCGGATCTTTTCTTCCGCTGCTTTAAGTGCGCGTCTGCCACCGATCAGAAGCACGGTTTTTCCGTAGGATTCACAGACAGGACCGATTTTATCGTAGATGTGATCGCCGATGGAATAGCTTGGCAGATGCACTTCGTAATTTTCTAATTTCATAGGTTCTCCTTTATTTTCGATATATACACAGTTTATACCAATTGCCTGTTACTGTTCAATAGACACTTTCAAAGTTTTGCTTCGTTCTGAAATGAAAATGTAAAATACACTTGACATACAATGTAAAGTGCACTATACTTCGTGGTGTAAAGCAAACTTGACAAAAATTTCCGTGAGGAGGGGAAGCATGAAAACAAGAATTCAGGATCTGCGCAAGGAGCTGGGAGTGACCCAGAGCGAGCTTGCAGATGCTGTGGATGTGACCAGACAGACGATCATATCCCTGGAGGGAGGCAGATATAAAGCCTCTTTAGTGTTGGCACACAAACTTGCACAGTTTTTTCACGTAACCATTGAGGAATTATTTATATTTGATCAGGAGGATGAAAACATATGAAGGGATTTTGTTTATTTTCAGGAAGTAAAGTGACAAACAATGAGGAATTCCGCAAGCAGCTGCAGGCGAAAAATAAATGCCTGCTGGGATTGATTCTGCTTGGCATAATCAGTGCGGCAGCCGCTTATTATATGGAATTTTGGGGAAAGATGAAAGCAGACGATTATATGCAGGGTGTATATTGTGGGATCGGTGTGGGGCTTATATGTTCTGGAATTGTTTTTTTGATCCGCAATAAGCGTCTGATGAAAGACGAAGAGAAATTAAAGGAAGCAAGACTGCAGGTAACGGACGAGAGAAATATTGAGATTGGGTCGCGTGCGTTAAGGATGGCAGCGTTTGTGCTTCTGATTGTAATGTATTTTGCCTTTCTTTTTGGAGGACTGTATGATCCGATGATCAGTAAGCTGATGTCGTGTATGATCTGTCTGTTTCTTATTGTCTATGCAATTGCATGGAGAGTACTGAACAAGCATATGTAGAAATGAGGATATATGAAAACAGAACGAAAGAAAATCCGTCCGGATTATTATGATAAATTCAGCTGCATTGCCGGCCAGTGTCCGATTACCTGCTGTCAGGAGTGGAAGATTGCGGTGATGCGGATACGAACCGCAGATGGAAGAAAGTCCTTCCGCCGGATACGATGCCGGGATGCGCTAAAAGCCAGTCGTTGGATCAGGTATCTGGAGATGTAAAAAATTGTGGAAAAAATCTCAGCACTTATACTTGTATGAAAGATGGAATCCGGGTTATCCGGCTGGACGAGGAGCATCGATGCCCATTTCTTGCCAAAGACAAACTGTGCCGTCTGGTTTTGGCGTATGGGGATTCGATTCTCTCGGAAACCTGCACGACATTTCCACGGAAGTGCACCGGTTTGCAGATCATGAAGAAGATACATTGATGCCGGGGTGTCCGGCGGTGATTGATCTGTGGCGGCATAAAGAGATTACGTTTCCATCGGTCGTGCACAGCAATGCAGACATTTCAAGTGAAAACACGTGGACAAATGTGTCGGAACATACCATGTGTGTGGAAAAAGACGAAAATAAAATGGCGTTTCTGATCCGGGAACATATTCTGGCGTTACTGGGGATCCTACGGTTTCTATCGAGGAGGCTCTGCTGGAAAGTTTTTATATTCTGCTGGAATTGTATAAAAATCAGCCCATCACACCGGAACTGGTGGAAGAATATTTTTCTCCGGAGACACTGCAGCAACTGCGCACCGCAATCACACAGGCAAAGAGCACAATCTCTTCGCTGGAAACCTGGGAAGAATGCAATGAACTTCTGCAGGATCTGGCGGTCAATTACCGGAAAGAGGGACTGTATGAGAAGTTTTTGACACCAGTGATTACACAGGCAGAATATTATTCCCAAATTTTCGGAAGGCAGGGAATCCATGTGGGAGAAGATATGGATGCCACTAAGGGGGAAAATGAGGCAGGACAGCTTTGGGATCGGTGGAGACAGTTCCGGAATGCATTTGCATCGTATGAACTGTTGCTTCGTAATTTCCTCAGAAACGAAGTGTTTTCGGATCTGATTTTGCCGGAGAATTTTGAGACGGAACCGGAAGAGGCAGATAATCTGGAGCACATGGTGCTGCAGATGCAGTGGATTGCGATTGCGTATGCGGCAATCCGGCAGAGTCTGTTTTTGAAATGGAGTCTGGGTGCAGATGCAGATGGGATACCGGCAGATGGGGCACTCGGCTATGAGACGGTGCGGGATTACATGGTCGTGATTTCACGTATGACGGGGTATGAGGATGACGATATCCGCGAGTATCTGGAGAATAGTTTTGCAGAGCTGATCTGGGACTGGGGATATTTTGCGTTGATCATTTAAATTGCTGTTTAACGGCGTGGTCTGGAGGCTTTGGGGGTTGGCAGGAGGGACGGATTTGCGGGGGTTGTTTTAAATATAAGTTTTTCTCGATGCGACGGAAGAAGGGGACATTCTCTTTCTCCAGAAAAATTTACAAGTTAGCTCTGGCGTTGGTTTCAGGTACGTGGAGTAGAGTTTTTCAGTTTACGCAATTCACTATGGGTTGTGAGTGCCAGAGCAAGTTGCAAATTTGTTCTTCCGAAAGAAATGTACCCCTTCTTCCTGTGGATTGGAAAACTATAAGTAAAAGAATGATGCCCGCAAATCCTGTCTATGGAACAAACATAAAGGCACCAGAACCTGCAGTTAAGGGGACGCCTCAAAAGGAGCTACGAATCCCATGAACTGGAATAAACATAAAAATACCCTGTTAAATCACTTGATGATAAGGCCGGGTATCTATAGATGAAAAATTAAAGTTTTAGGTGACGGTTTTTCGAAATTTTAATGCTTGAAATCAGGAAATGTCACCTATATAGTAAAAATTGCCTTTCCAGATACCGTTTTTTAGAAAAAGTGGTATCTGGAGAAGCAATTTTTGATTCATAGAGACTTTCCGGTATCTAAATGTTAAATTTTCAGTGTATAGATACCGCGATGGTATCTTTTGCATAAATTTTATTGGCATAGATACCACGGTGGAATTTTTTTATTGAATTTTATTGGTATAGGTACCGCAATGGTATCTTTTACATGAAATTATTGGGATAGATACCACAGTGGAATTTTTTACTGAATTTTATTGGTATAGGTACCGCAATGGTATCTTTTACGTGAATGTTATTGGCATAGATACCACGATGGCATTTTTCCTATGAATTTTAATTATATAGAACCCATCCTTTATTTATAAGTTTATAATGCCCGATCATATAAAGGCTTCAATAGAACTATTGTTTCACAAAATACCGGCAATGAAATTTCCACTTATTTGCATGTTAAGCTTCCCAAACATTTATCACTTTACCGTAAACGCTCATTGCACGCATTTCCTTCCGAGAGCGCCTTTAACTGCAAGTTCTGGTGCCCTTATATTTGTTCTACAGACAGGATTTGCGGAAATATGTTTCTCAATTATATTATCTCCAGCCAACAGGAAGAAGGGGGACATTTCTTTCGGAAGAACAAATTTGCAACTGCGCCGTAGTTCCATCACATAACGCTAATGGCATAAAAGTAAAATATTTGTCAAACTTACCTGAAATCAATATCGGCGCTAACTTGCAAATTTTTCTGTAGAAAGAGAATGTCCCCCCTTCTTCCGTCGCATCGAAAAAACTTATATTTAAAACAATCCCCGCAAATCCGTCCCTCCTGCCAAACCCCAAAGGCTCCAGACCACGCAGTAAACCAGCAATTTAGAGGAAAACGAACAGATGAAAAAATTATGCAGATATAGTATAATAGACAATGATAAACCAAAAGAGAAACTTGCCAGACTGGGGGAAACATGGAACCACAAAAGCAGAATGACGGTGTGCGCTATAAGCTGGCGAATGCCATGAAAGAATGTATGCGCACGGCACCGGTAGAAAAAATAACCGTAAAAGAAATTGTAGAAACCTGTGGATTGACGCGTCAGACATTTTATCGGAATTTTCAGGATAAATATGATCTGATCAACTGGTATTTTGATAAGATTTTGCTGGAATCATTTGAGCACATGGGAGAAGGAAGAACCGTCTACGAGAGCCTTGTCAACAAATTTGAATACATTCAGATGGAGCAGCTGTTTTTTCGGGCGGCATTCAAAAATGATCAGCAGAATTGCCTGAGAGATCATGATTTTGAACTGATTCAGGAGTTTTACACAAAAGCAGATCGAAAGCCGGACAGGAAGAAAGATTTCCACCGAATTGCAGTTTGAACTGGAAATGTATTGTCTTGTTCGGTTTATATGACGGTGCAGTGGGTGCTCGGGTATCGGAAATGTACGCCAGAAGAGCTGGCACATGCGCTGACCGAATCCATGCCTGTGCGGCTGAGGGAAGTATTTCAAAAACTGGGATTAATATAGAAAGAAGCTGTAAAATGCTTCCACTTTGTCTATAATTTAAAACGCCAGAACCGGTATTTGCCGGAACTGGCGTCTCTTTCATCAGTGACTTCTTTTACAGTCCACTTTATATTGAATTGTAAGAAATTACATCAGTTTACGGAACAGTGCTTTCAGATCTTCCACACTGGCATCTTTTGGATTTCCAGGTGCGCAGGCATCGGCATGTGCGGATTCTGCAAGGAACTGTAAGTCTTCTTCCTTCAATGCTTCCAGTTTGGTCGGAATTCCGACATCGACGGAAAGCTGCTGTACGGCATCAATCGCTGCCTTGCGGTATTCGTCCACAGACATTTCATCGACACCTTTGACACCCATGGCGCGTGCAATCTCACGGTATTTTTCACCGGTGCAGTCGGCATTGTATTCCATAACGATTGGGAGCATCATAGCACAGGCAACACCATGTGGTGTATCATAAACAGCACCAAGAGTATGTGCCATAGAGTGGGCAATTCCAAGACCGACATTGGAAAATCCCATACCTGCGATATACTCGCCGAGAGCCATGCCTTCGCGTCCCTCTTTTTCGTTTGCAACGGCACTGCGCAGGGATTTGGAGATCAGCTCAATGGCTTTGAGGTGGAACATATCTGTCATTTCCCAGGCAGCTTTTGTTGTATATCCTTCGATGGCGTGTGTCAGGGCATCCATACCGGTAGAAGCAGTAAGTCCCTTTGGCATGGAAGACATCATCTCAGGATCTACGATTGCGATAATTGGCATATCGTGTGGGTCAACACATACAAATTTACGCTTCTTTTCCACATCGGTAATGACGTAGTTGATGGTAACTTCTGCCGCAGTACCAGCGGTGGTCGGAACAGCGATGATCGGTACACAAGGTTTTTTGGTCGGAGCTACGCCCTCAAGGCTGCGCACATCTTCAAATTCCGGGTTCGCAATGATAATACCGATGGCTTTGGAAGTATCCATGGAAGAGCCACCGCCGATTGCGATGAGATAATCAGCACCGGAATCCTTGAAGGACTGTACGCCGTGCTGTACATTTTCGATGGTTGGATTCGGTTTGATATCGGAATAAATCTCATACACAAGACCATTCTTGTCCAGTACATCTGTTACCTTTTTTGTTACACCAAACTTGATCAGGTCAGGATCAGAGCAGACAAAAGCTTTCTGGAATCCGTGTGCTTTTGCCTCGGTTGCAATCTCCTGAATTGCACCTGCGCCGTGATAAGATGTTTCATTTAACATAATTCTGTTTGCCATAGTTGTAATCGTCTCCTTTGCATACATTCATGATACCCTTATTGTAGCAATGAAAAATCCGGGATGTAAGTTACAAAAGCAGCAGATTGTAACATGTGGTCCAAAATTTTTTTTCTTGATTTTTTATGGGAAAAGGAGTAATCTGTCAATGGGAATGAAGTTCTCCCAAGGGAATTTCCCTGAACTGCTGAACGATAAGCTGATGACTTCTACGATTGTTTGATCGCAGAGACCATCGGCTTTTTTATTTGCTGTAAGATTTTGAGGATGTGCAGGGGAAGGATTGATGCAGGATGGATGTAGCAGTAAATCAATTGTTCATATGTCGCATGTAAGAGACGAAAAAGGGATTATGAAAGAAGAGGAAAACCATGAATCCGTCACATGATTTACAGGGATTAAAGAAAAAAGCAAAAGAAACATTTTTGTATGTGCTATCTGCGCTGCTCCTTGGCATTGCAATTGGTGCCATTGACGCGGTATTTGGTCGTGTTTTACTTTTTATTACAGATTTTCGTTCGGCGCATGTAGTTGTATTGCTGCCGTTTCTGCCGCTGGCAGGGCTTGGGATCGTCTGGTTATACCGGCATTTCAATGAGACGGCGGCAAAAGGAATGACGCTTGTCATGGAAGCCGGGCAGGGAAAGCGGGAGTCGATTCCACTGGCACTCATCCCACTTGTCATGGCCGGTACATGGATCACACATCTGTTTGGCGGAAGTGCGGGGCGCGAGGGCGTTGCCGTGCAGATCGGTGCTACACTTTCCCATGCGTTTGCCCGCAGATTCCACTTCCCGGACAACGGCAGGATAGTATTGATTGCGGGAATGGCAGCCGGATTTGGAGGCCTCTTTCAGACTCCGTTTGCAGCAGTCTTTTTTGCGATGGAAGTAGTGGTGAGTGGAAGTATGGCATATTCCGCATTGCTTCCTGCGGCAATTGCGTCTTTACGGCATCTGCAACTTCGCATGCTCTGGGGCTGGAAAAATTTTCGGTTCTTCTTTCGCAGACCCTGTCATTGACGGACACAAAGACGGTGACGTATCTGATTCTTTTTGGAATCTTGTTCGGTCTGACGGGACGGCTGTTTGCGGTGCTTTTGCAAAAAAGTAAAACAGTTTATGGGAAACGTACTGGAAAATCCATACAAGAGAATCGGCTTTGTGTCGATCCCACTGGCGGTGTTTCTTTTTCTGATGTGGAACGGACGGTACTGCGGACTTGGAACCAATCTGATCGCGCAGGCATTTTCCGGGGAGAACTGTATATGTTTGACTGGATTTTGAAGCTGCTCTTTACGGTACTGACTTTGTCGATCGGGTTTCAGGGCGGAGAGGTGACACCGCTTTTTTCCATCGGTGCATCGCTTGGTTTTGTGCTGGGAAGCCTGACAGGATTGCCACCGATAGTCTGCGCGGCACTTGGATACGCGGCAGTGTTTGGAAGTGCAACCAATACTTTGCTGGCTCCGGTTCTGATCGGAATGGAAGTATTTGGTGTGGAAAATGGGCTTGCATTTTTTGCGGTCTGCCTGGTGGCATTTCTGGTCAATGGCAACCGCTGCATTTATACGGCACAGAAACGGTCTTTTTGGTAAAAATCCCTTGACTCTCACCCTGGTTCATGGTTTATAGTTCTGCCAGAATTTAAAAAAAGAGACGATGCAACTGTATACATTTGCAGGAGAAATCGATATGGAGATTGCGATCGCATCCTTTCGGAAAAGCCTGCCGCAATGGTGTTGTCCGTCATTGCAGAGTGATGGAGCAATCAGTGTGGAGGAAATCAGTCATCCTCTTATGGCAGATGCAATCCCGAATGATTTTGTCCTGAAAAAGGTGTGGTACTGACCGGGGCAAATGCATCTGGCAAATCTACATTTATGAAAGCGGTTTCCATCAATGTGATTCTGGCACAGACGATCAATACCTGTGTTGCAAAAAATATGAAAATGCCTGCAATACAGGTGATGACCTCGATGGCACTTCGGGATGATGTGCTGCGGGGAGAGAGTTATTACATGCGTGAAATTAAATATTTAAAGCGCATGCTCGATGAACTGAAAACGGGTGAGCCCATGTTGTTTGTGATTGACGAGATTTTAAAAGGGACGAACACGCGTGAGCGTCTGGCGGCATCCAATGCCATTTTATCCTACATGGTACAGAAACAGGGCTTTCTCCTGATTGCTACACATGATCTGGAGCTGGTATATGCCCTGAAAAACCGATACGACACTTATTATTTTGACAGTCAGGTTCGTGAAAAAGATATCGTTTTTCCATACAAAATCAGACGTGGGATCGTCGGGAAAACAAATGCCATAGATTTGATGGAACTGCTGGATTTTCCAGAAGAAATTACAGACCAGGCACGGCGTGAGGTGGGAAAGAGATAATTGTATTTTCAAATATTATAGAAGGAGGAACGGGACAGATGAAAATAGGACAGGCAGCACAACTGACCGGATTAACCATCAGCAATATCCGCTTTTATGAAAGAAAGGGGCTGCTCGAACCGGAGCGGAATGACCAAAGCAAATACCGCAATTACAGTGAACAGGATATCCGGCGGTTAAAACAGATCATTTTATATCGGAAAATGAATATGCCCATCGAAAAAATTGCCTTGATGCTGGATGATCCGGCAGTTTCTGAGGAACTGGTCCGGCAGCAGTTGCAGGAGTTGTTAAATAAGCAGCAGGAAATACAGGGTTCCATCGACCTGTGCCGGAAACTTGCAGCAGATAATGCCTACGATGGCGAAAATATTGATTTTTACCTCAACTATGTAAAAGAAGAAGAGAAAAAGGGACGTAGCTTTGCGCAATTGGAGGAACTTGTCGGTGATTTTTCGGAGTACAGCGAGTTTTATAAAGTGAGTGGCGATCCGGTTTTCCAGTTTCTGTTTTGTAAGGTCAAAAATCAGAAGCTGTTTGGATGGGTATGGTTTGCACTGTGGATCGCACTGAGTGTTTTTTATTGTGGAGTTTGGATTCGGTGATGGGCATATGCCGCTTGTGGTAAAAGCGATCGTTATCGGGGCTGTGCTTGTCCTTTTATGGTATGATTTTATCCGGTATTGCAGAAAAAAGCGAAAATATACCGTTAAATACAGGAAAACAACAGCACCATAAAAGGCATGGTCACAATGGCACACAGCGTGGTCACTACGTTGATTGCGCTGGCATAGTGTGCATCGTTTCCGTACACCTGGCACATCTGTGTAACGGTGGATGCTGATGGGGTGATTACTGCGAGAAATACAATGAGCATGATCTTTTGAGCATCTGCAGACAGTGTGGCAAGATGGCTGATTTTTATGAGAAACAGTGCAATCAAAGGAATGACAAGCATTCTGAGAGCCGATATGAAATATACACGTTTATTTGCAAAAATTGCTTTTAAATCCATTCCGGCAAAAAGCATTCCGGTTACAATCATGCTGGCTGGCCCTGATCATATTTCCAACACTGGAGATGGTATTTGTAATGAGTTCCGGCAGCCGGATTCTGGTGAAAAATAAAATGGCACCAATGGCAATGGAAATCATATTGATGTTAAGGATGATTTTCTTCCAGTCATAGGAAGATTCACGGCTTATGATTTTCTTGCAGTGTGTCCAGAGGAAAATAAGCTGCACGCTCATGAAGACACATCCGTAAAGTATCCATTTCTGTCCCAGAACGAATGTCACGATAGGAACAATCAGATTACCGGAGTTGGAGTAATAGATAGAAGCTGTTTCCACTTCATTTAAGGAAAACAGTTTTCCCATCACGAAAACGACAAGCAGGAGAACCACCTGAAGCAATACGGATGCAGCAAGCGCGATCAGAAGACCATTTACGGTTTTTTTTGGTATAGTCCACCTGAAAAGCGTTTATAATCACGCATGGAATGATCAGGTACAGTACGATTTTGGATAAAACCTTACTGTCTTCTTCTTTGACAATTCCCGCCTTTACAATAATAAATCCCATCAGAATCATGAGAAAAAGTTCAAAAATCTGTTCCATTAAAAGAATACTGATCTGCATAAAATCACCCTGTCTTTCTAACTGCCTATCATAGAACTTAGAAAATAAAATTGCAAGAGCATACCGGTTATTTGCAAAAGCAGAAACTGTGTAAGTTTATAGTTTCGGCTTTCATGTCAGAATCGTATAAAATGTCAGCACTTTTCCGGCCGCAGCGTCAGAATCGTATGAAATGTCAGCGTAGGCAGATCAAAATACATCTTAATCGCACCATCATAGCGGTCAATCACCCGCTGTACACTTTTCAGCCCGAATCCATGTCTCCGGTGGTCGTTTTTACTGGAAACCAGAGTCCTGCCGGGACCGGAAAAAAGGATCAGTAAGACAGGAGTTTACGACAGTGATAATGGAAAAAGGCGAGTTCGTCTTGGTATAGGTGTGCAATTCAATAAAACCATCCGGAATGGAAGCAGCCCGCAGTGCGTTGTCGAGGAGATTGCAGAACAATGCCGTCAGATCCGCATCCGTCAGAAAATCAACCGTGTGGCTGCGGATATCCGTGTGAAAGGAAATCTGCCGCGTTTCGCATTGATTTGCATAACGGCACAAAATAGCATTGAGCAGAGGAATATCACAGCGCTGCAGTGATTCTTTAAGACAGGAAGATGTTTGAAGCTGCTGGATATAGGCATGAATTTTGTCAGTTTCCTTTGCAGCGGCAAGTGTATCAATGGATGCAAGATGACGGCGGATATCGTGAATCAGCACCCGCTGGTTTTCATCCTGCTGTACCAGTGCGCGGTAATATTCTGCCATATCGGATTCTTTCTGGCAGAGAAGCTGCATCTGCGTGTATTCCTGCTGGCGTTTCTGATTGTATTGGTTGATGCCGAATACCAGAAGGTTGAGGAGCAAAAGTCCGCTGGCGCAGATGGAAATCAGCCAGTTTAATTCTGGAATAGAAGACAGTGTTTTATTCCAGTAGGTAAATGTAAGCATGATACCAATAGAAATCAGAGGTATAGGAAAAAGTAGATAATCTGATTTTGCAAATGACTGGTTTGACTGATTTTTATTTTGCAGAAGCTGTCCAATAATCTGTACGATAAAAAGATAAAGAGGTTTGCTGAAAAGCACAAGTAAAAAATGTGCGGAAGCATTTGTAAGGGAGGGATTGTGTTTGGAAAATAGTAATTTAAAACGCCAAAAACAACCATTTCTGTAATGCTATCCAGTGCGGTTAAAATTAAGGTGTGAAACAGACAGATATACCATCTTATTTTAAATTGTGTGAAGATATAAAAACTGAATATAAATGCAAAAAGGCTAATATTGAGCAATGGATTGCGAAAGAGAGAAACAATAAATAAAACAATACAGAAAACAGGCAATAAAATAAAACGTGTGCGTTTGGAATATCGTGGGGAGAATAGCAATTCACAATATATTCCAAGTGCACATATTTCAATCATATTACTAAAAAAATAAAGTATAATATTTAACATCATATCACCTCATATTTTCCAAAAATAACAGGTAAGCTTCTTTGAAAGCATGGTATTTTCGCTGAGTCAGATATGCATTTGTTTGCGGAACATCCATATGTACCAGCGAATGATCAAAATCAGATACATGCTCCATATTTACAATAAAACTGCGGTGTGTCTGAAAAAACTGTGATGATGGAAGATTATCCAGCCAGTATTGCAGTGGATGGATTGTTTGATATGTTTCCGAAGGTGTATAAATAACGCTTTTTTTTCGAGACAGCTTCAATCATGACAATAGAAGATGGTGAGATCGAGTAAACACCTGCTTTGGTTTCGTATGCAATTTTTGTTACTGGTGCATGATATTGCACAAGTGCGTCATCAAATTTCGAAACAGACGTTGCCTGTCAATCGGTTTGGAAAGATAGCGGAACACATGAAAACGCATGGCATCATCCAGATATTCCATAAAAAAGTTACAATAAAAATCAGGACATTTGGGTAACATTCTCGCAATTTATTCCCAGCATAAATGCCATTGACTCCCGGCATTTCCACATCTAGAAATATAATATCTTTTTCTGTTGTATCAGCTAAAAGTGCATCACCATTGGAAAAAGATAACATATCCGGACAGGATAAATGATGCTTCCGGAAATATTGTTTTATGTATTTTTCAAGTTCTTCAATGATCAGAGGATCATCGTCACAAATTGCAATTCGCATAGGTAATCTCCATGAAAATATTCTGTAATTATTATAATCGACACGACATATTTTTCAAGGAAATATGAAAAAAAGAACCGAAATAACAAAAAAGATGTTTTTATGTCATTTCGGTCATGAAATTTATCGTTTTTTGTTGGCAACAAAATCTTCTACAAGATCTTTGATGATAGGAAGATCACGTTCATTACACAGAAGCAGAGATTCATAAATGTTTTGTGGAATATTGCGTGTGTGAAGACTTCCAAGTAATAAAAAATCAGGTGTGGTTTGCAGTTGTTCACAGATATCTACAAAAGTGGGCAGACTTGGAAGTTGTTTTCCAGTTTCTATGGAAGAAATATGGTTGTTGGATACATTTATTTTTTCTGCAAGTTCAGCCTGGCTCATTTTTAATTCTTTACGACGCATTTTAATACGCGTTCCCATTGCGTTAAAATTTCTGCTCATTACAATACACCTGTTAATTTTAATTTTTTGTTTTAGCATATCAAAGATGACAAAAAATAAAACAAAGTAATAAAGAAAAGTTCTGAAATGGATATAATTATTTATAATTTTTAAAAGAAAAATTCTTTGACATATGTATAAATATAGAAAAAAAATGGGGATATTTGTCATTTATGAGCGTATAAGATCTTTTAGGCATTATATTCTTGAAATCAAATATGTATTGTTACATAATAAAAGTAAGAAAGTCGGTGGTTAATTTTAAAGAGAGGAGAGAAACATGCAAAAGTTAAAAGAATGGCTGCAAAAATAATAGCCAGTATATTAAATATGGGATTATATGTGGAAGCAAATACCACATCTTGTCTTATGACTTATGAAATTAAAACACCAAAACAATTGCAAAATTACAGGAGAACAATGTAATGAAAAAATGCACAGGTGCAGTCATAAGTTGGCTGATTCAACAGCAGGCAATTGCAGAAGAGGACAGGGAAATATATACATATGCGGTAGATAATATGGTATTTTTATTAGCACCTTTGGTTATGGTGTTGGTAATAGGAAGTCTTATGCATAACATACGACAGGGAATTGTGATGATTATACCTTTTATGTTATTACGGAAGTTTAGCGGAGGATATCATGCAAAAACTCTTTTCCGGTGTATGATAATTTCCTGCCTGTTGTTGTTTCTGTGCATGGAAATTACTATACATATCTCATATAGTTGGAATATCTTGATGTTTGCTGGTATTGCTGGAAGTAGTTTAATTATACAAAGTCCAATTGATTCCGAAAACAAAAGATTAGAGGAAGTACAGAAGAGGCAGTACAGGAAAATTGTATGCGGATTCGTTATGTTTTTTCTTGCACTTATATTCATTTTATGGAAATTGAACGCACAGAAATATGCGGTAAGTATTGCAGTTGGGATATGGTTGTCGGCAGGATTACAGATTCCGTGTTTGATAAAATAATTAATTTTAGTCATAAATGGAAGAAAAATGTCGCTTCGGTTGTAAAATATTGAAATTAACGAATGAAAGTGTATGATAAAGTTAACCACTGATTTCACAAAAAAGAAAAGGAGAGATTGAAAGAATGAAGAGCAATGTAAAGAAAAGTAAAGTTATTATAATGACAATGTTGATGATTCTTGCGGTGCCAGTTAGTGTATATGCAAGTACTACAAAATCAGCTAATTTATATGCTGATTATGCAAGGGCAAAAGGAGTTTTAACATGCTCTTTTCATTGGAAGATAGCAGATAAAGATTCGGCAGATGCTTATACAGAAATTACAAATAGGGAGCCCAATTCCCCAACAGATTATAGGGTTGCAGTGCGGCTTGAAACTTGGGAAACAAGCAATAAATGCACTAGATACGTTTATAAAAATAATCAAAACAAAGCGATAGCAAAAGCATCAGCAGATGATGTTTGTCAGTTTGCAAGCAGGCATTCAATAGACAATAGCACAGATACGAAGGAACTGGCTGTAGATTCATTGTATGCTGCAGAGTAATAAAAGAGAAAGTGAAATAATATGGTCTTAAAAAAGATATAAAGTTGTTTCAGTCGTAATAATATTATGTTTTTTGAGTGCCTTTTTCGCCCTCTATAATGGCTTTTCAGCCATTATAGAGGCGAGAAATAATTGCAAAGCAGAAATCAGATATGGATACACACATATGGTAAGTGTATATGTAGATTCCAATGAAAAAATCAATCTTAAAGATTTGACGCAAATGTGTAAAGATATCAAGCAATGTAACGTATATCTGAAAAATCTGAGATTTTACTATGACGAAAATGGGAATGTGTTTAAGCCGGACATAATTTTATGCCAGAATGAGAGGCTGCCATATCCATTAAAAATAATGTAAAGAAACCTGGTGAAAATGAAATAATTGTTCCTGATAATATTTCCTTTAAGAATACCACGCTGAATGTTCATAATAAAAAATAACTATATGCGATGAAATAGATACTGCTAAATGTGCGGCATATGAAGATACATTTGTGTTAAATGCACGTACATTTACGGATGTATTCAGTGATGAAAATGAAACGCAGTCATTGGAATTAAGGATTTGTTCCAATAAGGATAATATTTATACGGTATACAGTCAGCTTGAAAAAATATTAAAAGAAAAATATCCAGCCAGCAGTATTTCCTATGGAGATGTAGAAAATAAGGAATCGGTTTTGAGTGGATTTGAAAATGAACAGACGATTCTTGGTATACTTTTGTATTTGTTTGCGGTTATAAATGTAACAATTGTTTCGTATTATTGGATAAATGTCAGGAAGAGGGAACTTGCAATCAGAAAGGCTTTCGGGCAGACGAATATGGAAATTATTTTGATGCTCATAAAAAAGAATTTTTCCTGATTATTGGGATAGCTGCAATCATAGCAGTGCTGGTTCAGATTACGATACAGATATGCAGAGGTACCATGCAGTTTGGCCTTGATTCTGTTCGTATGATGTTTATGTATTTGGGAATGGTTTTCATAGCCTCAATTATTTCAGGCATATTACCAGTAAAGTATATTCTGAAGATTCATCCGGCAGAAGGGGTTAAAAATTAATGAAGATCATAAATGGAATTTTGCGAAATAAGGGGCTGATTACTATCGGGGCTGTGCTGTCCTTCATTTCATTCTCTTTGTTTTTTTTCTTTGACAAATAATTATGCACTTTATGAACAGATGCAGGAAATCAGAGATGTTTTTTCATCTGACCTGGATAAAACTTATGTGATGGAATTCAGCTATGTAGAAGATGAGGCTTCGTTTGCAGAGGATATAAATGCAATAAAGGAGAAGATTAGAAATGACTATCACATATCCTGTGGTGCATATGAGGAAACCTGGTCTTCCTTTGATGAACTTTCAACAAATGCTGAATATTTAAAATGTAATGAAAATGTACTTAAGGATACATTCTATGCGGATATGCCTGACTGCTCAGATATGATTGTCATGGATACGGATATGCTTAATTTTGTAGATGTTGGAATCACAAAGGACATGCTGGAACCTGTTTCAAAGGGTGGAGAGAAATTCTATCCACTTTTCGTAGGGAAAGGGTATAAGGATATTATTAAGGTAAATGATGTCCTGACGGATTGTTATTATGGTAATAAATATATTGTAAAAGGATACCTGGATGATGTAAACTGGTTTGACAGTTCGGATGCATTTACATTTCCTGTATCGGATATGAACTATAAATTTCTGACTTCATTTAGCGACAAGGAGATCTCCGATTATAATATGCAGTTGAATACCGTGAATAAAATATATTTAAAAATGGATTCAGCGGATAAGATTCCGGAAATATTGCAGCTGGCATCGGATAAAAATTTGAAAATCAGTCTTACTTCCATTGCGGAAAAATTCAGTACCATGAAAAAAAGAGAACAAAGAAAGACTGGATATCCAGGGAAGGTTTGCTTTCACAGTATTGTTATGCTCCATCATGTCCGTAAGTACCATGTTCTGCACTTCAATTCTTATAAACAGAAGGGAATATGGAATCCGGCTTGCCTTTGGAGAATCAAAAATGCGACTGGTTGTAAATATGATCGGAAAAATCCTGGTTATTCTTTCAATTATGGCAGTAATCGCATACGTTGCTGTTGATCATTCATATAAGGCTGGGGCTTCCGCATTTTCATATTTATACAGACTTACCCTGAGAAATTATGCGCTTCCAATTGTTGCACTCTTAATAATGGTATTTATTTTATTATCAGCAGTGCCACCACTTCTAATGATTAACAGACTGGATCTGGTACAGTTGATCAGAGAGGAAAATGAATGATAGAACTTAAGAACATAACAAAAAGATATGGTAAAAATGAGAATGAAGTATTTGCGTTGAAGGATGTCTCCCTTCGAATAGATCAGGGGGAATTTGTCGCAATAATGGGAGCATCAGGCTCAGGAAAATCAACATTACTACACATAATTGGAGCCATGGATCGGGCAACAGAAGGGGAGTACCTGCTGGATGGAGTTAATGTGAGTTCTTACAGTGAAAAGCAGTTATGCAGAATCCGAAAAGAGAAGGTTACTTTTGTATTTCAAAATTTTGCTCTTATGGATAAATACAGTGCATATGAAAATATAGAACTCCCATTGTTACATACAAAGAAAAGCCGTGCAGAGAGAAAGAAACTGATCAGAGAAGCTGCAGGAAAACTAAAGGTTGAGGATCAACTGAATAAGAAACCAAAGCAGATGTCTGGTGGGCAGCAACAAAGGATTGCTTTAGCAAGAGCACTTGTAAGTGGTGCGGATATCATACTTGCGGATGAACCAACAGGAGCTTTGGATCATGCAACCAGCATGGAACTTATGGGGCTTTTGAAAGATTATAATAAGGTGGGAAAAACAGTTATAGTTGTAACCCATGACAAGGAAGTCGCGCAGTTTGCCGACAGGGTGATTACGATAAAGGATGGTGAAATTGCATGAAAAAGAAAGCAATCATAATTCTGGCAGTGGCTTGTATGGGAATGGGTCTGCTTGCCTTCGGAAAAGAACATATAGATAAAGAATCTGAGATAAATGTGTATAAAGAGGATTATACACCGGAAAAGAAACACAGGGAAGATCCACTGGAATTAAAAAAAGGGTGACAGTGAAATTGAGGTCAATGTAAAAGCGACCTCCGGAGAATTTAAAGTGACATTTCTTGATAAGGATAATGAATCGCTTTCTTATGAATATAAAGTAAAGGCTGGGGATAATGCACACGATATCATACCGCTCGACCCAGATACCCTAGAGGATAACTGGGTGCTGGTAATGGAAAAAATGAGGATACAGATGCCTCGTTAAAATATGTGATTAAATAAAAACTGCCTTATTTTATTGCAGCATTTCCTGCTTAATTTTTTTTCGTATAAAGGACGAATGGTTTCCGGCACTTCCTCCAATTCGTCCGCAATCTGATCCAGAGGTTTGCCTTTTTGAATTTTTTTACGAATCTGCTCTGACAATTTTTCTTCTTTCCCGATCTCTTTCCCGATTTCTTTTCCGATCCTTTCGCCATCCTCAATTGCTTCGGCGCGCTGCATTTCCAGCCGTCGTTCAAATGTATAGTCTAATGTCATCACGTGCATTACCTTCTCCTTGTGTAAGCCACAGAATCTGTATGACAACACATCCCATATCAATACAAATCCTGCTTATAACAAAATTAAGTTAAAATAAAGTTGAATTTTAAAAGCAAGACTTTCCGGGATAATTTGAAATGAAAAATAAAATATATGATATAGACGGCTCACCAGGTACTGTCCGCCCAAGCTATGGAAAAATATGTATTTGCTTTGTGATAAGTATAGCATTTAAATGCCTGAGATGCAACAACAACCTTCCACATTTATGCAAACAGTAACGTCCAGAAAAGTGTAGCACTATCACATAAATACGTCCTGAAAAGTGTAGCACCATAACACAAATACGTCCTTAAAAATGTTGACGGCTCTGCCATAAAGAAATATGATATAAAGTAATAAGGAATGCTACATATAAATTCCACTGACAGGGAGGACGCACAATGAAACGTTTTATAAGGGAACTTCTTTTCCGGTAGGGAAAGTTGATTTCATGGATCTGTATGCGTTCAAAATTTATATGCTTGATGTCGGGCTTCTGCTTGCCATGGCAGATCTGGATGCAAGCGTTATCATTGATGGAAACCGGATTTTTACAGAGTTTAAAGGGGCACTGACGGAGCAGTATGTGCTGCAGCAGATGATAGCAGAACTGGGGTGGAACCATATTATTACACAACGGCAAATTCTACAGGCGAAATTGATTTCATGCTGCAGGCACCCAGATCGGTCATTCCGGTAGAGGTGAAAGCAGAGGAAAATCTGCGGGCAAAAAGTCTGCGGGCTTTTTTGTGAGAAGTATCATCCCAAGCATGCGGTGCGGACTTCCATGTCGGATTTCCGTGAGCAGGACTGGATGACAAACATTCCGCTTTATAATATTGACCGGATTGGAGAATACCTCAAATGAGCACCATAACTCGGCTGGAATTTAAAAACGGGGCAAAAAAAGAAAATAAATATATCAAAAACGGGGCAAAATATGAAATGTTCGATTGAAAAAACGGGGCAAATTTTGTTATCATGGAGCATATGGAACAAATATGAGAAATAAAGAGGAAAATCCCATGAAAATGACAACCCTGTGTTACATAGAAAAAGACGGAAAATACCTGATGCTCCACCGCACCAAAAAGCAGCACGACATCAACAAAGACAAGTGGATTGGTGTAGGCGGACATGCAGAAGGCACGGAAGGACCGGAGGACTGCCTGTTACGTGAAGTAAAAGAAGAAACCGGCCTGACACTGACTTCCTACCAGTTCCGCGGGCTGATCACATTCATCAGTGATGAAGCGCCGGAGCCGGAAGAAATGTGCCTGTTTACCGCGGATGGTTTTACCGGGGAGCTGATCGAGTGCAATGAAGGCGATCTGCAGTGGATGGACAAAAAAGAAGTGCTTGCGCTTCCGACCTGGGAAGGAGATGCCATTTTTTTAAAACTGCTGATCGAGGAAGACGAGCACCGCTTTTTTACACTTCGGCTTGTTTATGAAGGAAGTAAACTGGTAGAAAAACAATTGTACCGGTATTCATAGAAAACAGATTAAATTTGAAATCATTAGTGCTCAAAGATTACTCTGCAAATAATACCTTCGCAACCTCATATAAAGTTTTGCCTTGCAAATGGTAAGAGGAGCTGTACCTGAGGAGAGGAAAGGAATAAAAAATGGAAAACGAAAACCAGACCCCGCACAAGCGCCGTGTGCATTATAAAGGAAAATACCCGAAGAAATTTGAAGAAAAATATAAAGAACTGCAGCCGGAAAAATACAAAGACACGATCGCGCATGTCATCCAGAAAGGAAACACCCCGGCAGGCATGCATATTTCTATTATGGTAAAAGAGATTATTGATTTTCTGGAGATCAAACCAGGACAGATTGGCTTTGATGCCACACTGGGCTACGGTGGACACACAAAAGCCATGCTTGAACAATTACAGGGACAGGGACACATCCATGCGACCGATGTCGATCCGGCAGAGTCGGCAAAGACGAAAAAACGTCTGGCAGACCAGGGATTCGGAGAGGACATGCTGACCATCCATCTGCAGAATTTCTGCACGATTGATGAGATTGCAAAAGAAGTGGGTGGATTTGATTTTGTTCTGGCAGATCTTGGCGTTTCGTCCATGCAGATCGACAATCCGGAGCGTGGATTTTCCTTTAAAGTGGACGGACCGCTTGATCTGCGACTGAATCAGGAGGCGGGAATCAGTGCGGCGGAGCGTCTGGATACGATCAGCCGTGACGAGCTTGCCGGAATGCTTTATGAAAATTCGGATGAGCCGTACTGTGAGGAACTTGCAAAAGCCATTACGGATGAGATCCGCAAAGGACACCGCGTGGTTACAACTACAAAACTGCGCAGGATTATTGAAGACACTCTCGATTTTCTGCCGGAAAAGGAGAAAAAGAGACGATCAAAAAAGACCTGCCAGCGGACGTTTCAGGCACTTCGCATTGATGTCAACCGCGAGTTTGAGGTGCTTTATGAATTTATGGAAAAGCTGCCGGGTGCTTTAAAACCGGGCGGCCGCGTGGCGATTCTGACATTCCATTCCGGGGAGGACAAGCTGGTAAAGCGTGCTTTAAAAGAAGGCTGTCGCGCAGGCATTTATTCGGAGTATGCAAAGGATGTGGTGCGTCCGTCCGCGCAGGAGTGTGCGAAGAACGGACGGGCACGCTCCACGAAGATGCGCTGGGCGGTACGCAGTCAGTGATCCTGATACACAATCATAATTGCCATTATTTGAGTCTTTGATAGGTGATGGGAATTTCTTTTTGCACCTTTACGGTAGGAATCCACCCACTTTTTCAGGTCAGCAGCATCTATGGCGTTTTTTTTCCCTTTGGCATTTGTCAGGAGATATACGATACCGTCGTGATCCTTATCAGCGGAATCCGGAAATGAGGAAAATCCGTCAATGCTGTCTGCCCATTCTTTTTTATTCCAGTCGGTCACAAAACCTATTTGGGTGTAGGAGGCATCATCGGCCTGATAGGACCATACCTGATAAGGCCAGAAAGTGGTGGGGTCGGCTGCACGAGCGGGGGAATAAGGACCACCGTAAGGACTTCCATGGGAAATATCCTCTTCCACAATTCCATTGTAGAGAAAATGCAAAAATTGTGCATAATGCAAGCGCGTGTTTTACAAAAACACGCGCTTATTCACGTAGGAAGGAAAAGAAACGTATGTTATCCACAATTGAAGCAGTCAACAGTGTTGTCAACAATTTCATCTGGGGTGTCCCCGCCATGATCTGTATCATCGGTGTCGGTCTGGTATTGAGTTTCCGGACCCGGTTCTTACAGATCCGCAAGTTCCCATACGCGATGAAAGTGACCTTCGGCCGCATGTTTAAGAAGCGTGAGGCATCGGATGGAGCCATGACACCGTTTCAGGCGGTGTGTACGGCACTTGCGGCAACGGTCGGCACGGGAAATATTGCCGGTGTGGCAGGGGCGATTGCCATCGGCGGTCCGGGAGCCGTGTTCTGGATGTGGATTTCCGCAATTCTCGGTATGTGTACCAAGTTTTCAGAAGTAACACTTGCGGTACATTTCCGCGAAAAAAATGTGCATGGGGATCTGGTCGGCGGTCCGATGTATTATATTAAGAACGGACTCAAAAAGCACTGGCACTGGCTGGCGTATCTGTTTTCCGCGTTTGGCGTGCTGACCGTATTCGGAACAGGGAATGCCACACAGGTAAATACGATTACCACAGCCATCAATACGGCATTAATGAATTATCATGTCATTTCAAAAGATGCGGTGCCGACTGTTAACCTTGTAGTCGGGATCATTCTGGCGGTTCTGATCGCACTCATTCTGCTTGGAGGTATCAGGCGGATTGGACAGGTGACAGAAAAGCTGGTACCGTTTATGGCACTGGTCTATATTGTTCTGGCAGTGGGAGTGATCTTATTTAATATCGGTCATATCCCGGCTGTATTTGCTTCGATTGTGGAGGGAGCATTTCACCCGGCGGCAGTGACCGGTGGAGCAGTGGGAAGCTTCTTTATGAGTATGAAAAAGGTGTCTCCCGTGGAATTTTCTCAAATGAGGCAGGACTTGGCACGGGATCAATTGCACATGCCTGTGCAGATACGAGAAAACCGGTCAAACAGGGATTTTTTGGAATTTTCGAGGTGTTTGTAGACACGATTGTGATCTGTACGCTGACAGCACTGGTTATTTTGTGCAGCCAGGTTCCGGTCAGTTACGGACAGGCGGCAGGAGCAGAACTTACCATCAGTGGATTTACCGCAACATATGGGAACTGGGTATCTGTTTTTACTGCGGTTGCGTTATGTTGTTTTGCATTTTCAACCATTATCGGATGGGGATTATACGGGACACGCTGCATCGAGTTTTTGTTCGGCTCCCGTGTCAATAAGCCGTTCATGCTGGTGTATGCGCTGGTTGCCATTGTGGGTGCGACCATGGATCTGGGTCTGATGTGGAGTATTGCGGAAACGTTTAACGGACTCATGGCAATTCCGAACCTGATCGCAGTATTTTTGCTTTCCGGTGTCGTTGTTAAACTGGTGAAGGAATACTTTGCCGGAGAAGGTGCAAAAAGTTAGGGGAAGCTGGAAAGAAAAAGGGCGAAAAACTTGACATTTGTGCGTTTATCATAAATAATAAGGTACTGAAAAAACAAAGGAGGAACTTGTTATGAAAAAATTTGGAATCAAAGAAGTTGTAGCAACCGGTATCGGAACCGCATTGTTCATTGTTTTGACAGAAGTGCAGATTCCGCTGGGAATTATCCCGAATACATCCATGCAGCCACGTGCAGCAGTACTGGCATTTCTTGCAGCAGTGTTTGGACCGGTTGTCGGAGGAATCATTGGTCTGCTGGGACATGCACTCGGAGATGCACTGTTTTACGGTGGTGTATGGTGGAGCTGGGTATTCCCAGATGCGATCTTTGGAATTTTAGTTGGTTTATTCGCAAAGAGCTTTGAGATTAAGGCCGGTGGGTTTAATAAGAAGAAAGTAGTTCTTTTTAATGTCGTTCAGGTGGTTGCAAATGCAATTGCATGGATCGTTGTTGCACCGGTTCTTGATATTCTCATTTATGCAGAGCCTGCAAAGAAAGTATTCTCACAGGGCGTATTTGCGTTTGTAGCCAATATCATCATTGTGGGTGTACTTGGTTCATTACTCGGACTGGGATATACAAAGATTGGAGCAAAATCATCAAGTCTTACAAAGGAAGACTAAAAACGTATGGAACCGATTATTGAATTTGAAAACTTTACATTTAAATATCGGTCACAGATGGAGCCGACACTCCGGGATATCAATTTGAAAATTTATCCCGGAGAGAAGGTGCTCATCATTGGACCATCGGGATCAGGGAAGTCGACATTATCAAATTGTATCAACGGACTGATCCCTTTTTCGTATGAAGGAGACAGTACCGGAACTTTAAAAATCGAGGGAAAAGATCCGAAAAAACTTGGAATTTTCGGACTTTCCAAGATGGTCGGAACCGTGTTGCAGGATACGGACGGACAGTTTATCGGTCTGACGGTTGCGGAAGATATTGCATTCGCCCTGGAAAATGACTGTATGGCACAGGAAGAGATGTTTCGCAAAGTAGACGGTGTGGCAGAGACTGTAGAGGTAAAAGAACTGTTGCATCATGCACCATCGGAGATGTCCGGCGGACAGAAACAGAGAGTTTCCATGGCGGGGGTTATGATCGATGATGTGGATATTCTGCTGTTTGATGAGCCGCTGGCAAACCTTGACCCGGCGACCGGAAAGAAAGCGATCGCGTTAATTGACAGAATCCAAAAAGGAACAGAAAAAACGATCGTAATCATTGAGCATCGTCTGGAGGATGTGCTGTACAAAGATGTAGACCGTATTGTTGTGGTCGGAGACGGAACCATTGTTGCGGACATGAAACCGGATGATCTGCTGGTTGGAAATATCTTAGAGGAACAGGGAATCCGGGAACCGCTCTATGTCACGGCACTCAAACATGCCGGATGTACCATCACTGCACAGGATCATCCGCAGCATGTGGAAACCATGAATTTTGAACCATACAAAACACAGGTGCGGGAATGGTTTGAGACTACGCAGATTCCGCAGAAACAGGAAACACAGGAAGGTACTTAAAGTAGACCATCTGCATTTTTCTTATCAGCCGGAAAAAGCAATTCTTTCGGATATCAGTTTTGATGTAAAGAAAGGCGAAATGATCAGTATTGTCGGGAAAAACGGTGCCGGAAAGACGACACTGTCCAATCTGATCTGTGGATTTTTAGAACCGAGCAAAGGAAAAATTGAGCTGAACGGAAACGATATCTCACCACTTTCGGTCAAAGAGCGTGGGGAGCATATTGGAATTGTCATGCAGAATCCGAATCAAATGATTTCTAAGCCTATGATTTATGAGGAAGTGGCACTTGGGCTTACTGTGCGCGGAGTTCCAGAGGAAGAAATCCGTGAGCGTGTGCATGAGACACTGAAAATCTGTGGATTGTACCAGTTCCGGAACTGGCCGGTTTCAGCATTGAGTTTCGGGCAGAAGAAGCGTGTGACGATTGCATCCATTCTTGTCATGAATCCGGAGATCCTGATTCTGGATGAGCCGACGGCGGGACAGGATTACCGTCATTATACGGAAATTATGGAATTTTTAAAGACGATCAATGAGACACAGGGAACGACCATTATCATGATTACGCATGATATGCATCTGATGCTGGAATATACCAACCGCGCCATTGTTGTGGCGGATGGACAGCTGCTGACGATTGATACGCCGGCGAAAGTGCTGACGGATGAAACCATCACGGCTCCGGCATATCTCAAGCAGACATCTCTCTATGAGATGGCGGTCAAATGTGGAATTGAAGATCCTTCCCAGTTCGTGCAGCGGTTTATCAATTACGAAAGGGCGGTGCGGTAATGGCAAAGTTATTGACCTATGAGCAAAAAGATACCTGGATGGACCGGCTGTGTGGTGTCACAAAGCTGATCTATTTTCTGGCATGGTCCATCACAAGCATGCTTACTTATGATACCCGTGTACTCGCCGTGATGCTGGTTCTTAGTCTGATCCTGTTTAAGATTTCAAAAACAGAGTGGAAACAGGTCGGTTCTATTTTTTAAGTTCATTATGTTCTTTCTGGTCATCAATGTGCTTGCCATTTTATTTTTGCACCGGATCAGGGAACAAAAATTTATGGTACAAAGCATGTACTCTGGCAGCTTTCGGCGCATTATCCGATTACCGCTGAGCAGTTGTTTTATGAGTTGAACATTATTTTGAAATATTTTACAATTATCCCGGCGGTATTTATTTTTGTCGTGACCACCAATCCGTCGGAGTTTGCAGCATCGTTAAATCGTATTGGAATCAGTTACAACATCGGATATGCGGTGGCAATTGCACTGCGTTATATTCCGGATGTGCAGGATGATTTCCACAAAATTAAAAATGCGCAGGAAGCGCGTGGAATCGAGATGTCTGGAAAAGCGAAGTTGATGAGTCGGATTAAGAGTACAGCCTCTATCATTTTCCCGCTCATTTTTACAAGTATCGGCCGTATTGACACGATCAGTAACGCAATGGAGCTGCGTGGATATGGGAAACACAGAAAGCGTACCTGGTATATGGGAAGAAAGTTACAACGCAATGATTATCTGTGTATTGCGCTGGTGCTTGGATTTGCCGTGGCTGCACTTGTGATTACATATCATGATGGCAGCCGGTTTTATAACCCGTTTATATAAACAGTAGAGATTGCGCAACTCGTCTTAATAAAATTAGAAAAAGGAGCTATCGCACCAGCGAATATCGGCGGCACGACAGCTCCTTTTGTTTTCCATGTCTGTTTTAAGCTTCGGTTGAAGCATCAGATGCAGGTGCTTCGGTCTGGGTTTCGGAAGCATTTTCCGACACGGTCTCAGAAGCTGGTTCCTCAGACGGCTGTTCCGGAGGAATCACCTCGACATCCTCTTCCTTAACCGGTTCCGGCTTTGGCTTTTCCGGCATTTTCTGTCCACAGGCACTGCAGAATGCAGCATCGGCATCCACGCTTGCACCGCAGGATGGGCAGATCGCTACACCTTTCATCTGGTGAATGCTTTCACGGCATTCCTTAATTCTGGCTTCGGAAACGGCAATCGCATCCAGCCAGGTTTTTACATCTTCTTCGGCATCTTCGCGATGTTTTTCCACATACCATTTTCCAATCTGTTCGTATGCAGTATCAATCTTGCGTTCTTCCTCGGAGATATTTAAGTTTAATTTTGCAGTATCTGCCAGATCTTTTGTTTTTTTAATGGTAGTCTGGCTCACATCACTGATCTTTTGTCCTAAGTTGTTTAAAAAAGACATATATTTCACTCCTTTCCTATATCAAAAACCTTATGTTATGAATTATCATAACATGCTGTCTGAAAAAACACAAGGAAGTTTACAGATTATTTATGTCTTTTTCTGTTTTTTTTCCGGGACATGCGTGGTGCTTTAACGGATGGTTTTGCAGCCGGAGTATTTTCGCCAGCTGGAGTTTCCACAGTAGCAGATTCTTCCGGTGCCGGAGCTTCCACAGGAGCAGATTCCGCTGATGCCGAAGTTTCCACAGGAGCAGATTCCGCTGGTGACGGAGCTTCGGATGAACCGGTGACAATTTCATTTAACAGCAATGCTTTTGCAAGATTTCCTTCCGCAGAAATTTTCCCACTCTGGTAAGCTTCGAGAATGTCAAGGCTGCCCTGCGCGAGTGCAAGCAGATCAGCAGCTGAAGTTGTGACTAAAATGTCACGGTCGTAATATTCATATGGTTCAACATGAAGCTGTCCGTTTGCAATTTCCAGATACAGGGCACCTTCGGCTTCTCCCTGTATGTTAAACTGGATGGCAAGATGTTCACTGATTTTGGAAGCATCTTTCTCCTGATAAGTATCTTTTAATTTTGAAACTAATTCCTGATATGTCATAGTCAGTCATTTCTCCCTTCTCCATCTGCTAATTAGATTGGTGATTGCGCAACTCGTTTCTGCGGGCTGTCGTTTTGTCGGGGACACCGTCTGAGCGATTTTGTGTCTGCCTTAGAGGGAAGCTTCGAATAAGCATGCCCACGGTTCTATTTGCGCAGTCACAGAGTGACATATTGAAAATAAAGTAAATATCAAGACAAATGGGGAGTGGGCGTAATAAACGTTTCGAAGATTCCCTCTTAGGCAGACTAGAAATTGCGAACGGTGTCCCCGACAAAACGACAGCCCGCAGAAACGAGTTGCGCACCCACCTGTTTGCTAATTAGAGTATAGCTTTTCTGTTATGCTTGTCAAGCAAACTTTATGAAATTATCATTGCGGGAAGCCGCTAAAAAGCGTACAATAGGGATAACAAAATTTTAAAATAAAGGAAGGGATCAAGATTATGAGAAAAACCAAAACGCACAATGTACTCAGGCGTCTGCTTGCGTTTGTCCTGATTGTTTCACTGCTTCCACTGGGGTATGCGGGCAATGTGATGGCTGCAACAACCGGTACACGGAACGTAAGTATTCAGGTTACATACGGACAGACGGATGCCAGAAATGTCTATGGCATGATCAACAGTATGCGCAGAAATTTATCCGATGCATGGTACTGGGATGCAAACAATTACACGAAGACATATTGTAATAATCTGCAGCCGCTTACTCACGACTATGCACTGGAGCAGGTAGCCATGAAACGTGCAGCAGAGATTGCACTTTCGTATTCACACACCAGACCAAATGGCACAAATTATTATACTGCTTACAGTGAAAACGGTGTCTATGCGGGAGTTTATGCAGAGAATATCGGTGTGAATTATTCTTCAGCATCTGCACTTCACAACGCAATGCGGGAAGACAATGCAAATTATTCCGGACAGGAACAGCGTAGAAATATGTTAAACAGCCAGTTTACTGCTGTCGGAATCGGACATGTATATTACAATGGATATCACTACTGGGTAGAGGAATTTGCCAACACGGTAACCAGAACATCCTATACAACACCGAACAACCAGACGACAACGGTAAACAATATTCAGATTGCGGAAAGCAATATTACCTCAGATCAGATTGTTGTTCCGTCATCCATTGGAAATTACATTCAGATGTCTGCGGGTCAGACCATTGATTTATCTGGATGCTATGAAAACATTAAAGTATCGAATCACTGGCCAAGCAATGCAAACTGTCCGATTGTACAGGGGCTGAATATGTATGTATCCAATACTGCGGTTGCCTATATCAGCGGAACAAAACTGGTCGCAAATTCGACAGGGTCTACAACACTGACACTGAACCGTCCGGATGGAAGAATTCCTCTGCAGATTCCGGTTCAGGTAACAGGAACCAATAACAGCAGCAATACCTATTCGTACTATATTCCAAATGCTTCGGTAGGTACAATCGTTGATCAGACATACACCGGATATGATATTCGTCCGTCCGTATCGGTATGGCTGAATGGCGGCTATCTGTACGAGGGAAGAGATTATACACTTTCTTACAGCAACAACCGCAATATCGGTACTGCATCCGTAACAATTAACGGAATTGGAAATTATTATGGAAGCAGAACAGTTTATTTCCGTATTGTAAATCATGGAAACGGAAATACAACGGTTTCATCCAATAACCTTGCAAATGCGGTGATCAGTAAGATTGCAGCACAAAGATATACGGGATCTTCCGTAAAACCGGAAGTTACCGTTACATTAAATAACATGGTTTTAAAAGAAGGTTCGGATTACTATCTGAATTATAGTGACAATGGTGCACCGGGAAAAGCTGCTGTTATGGTAGTGGGAACCGGTAATTATACGGGATCTGCAAAGACAAGCTTTATTATTAAGCCGGAGAAGCCGGTTATCACAAGATTGCGTGCACACGGATCAAAAGTCCGTATCACATGGCTGCCAGGTACTTCCGTTACCGGCTATGAAATCTACCGCTCCAAGGGAGCATATGATTATGGATACAAGAAGATTGCGGCTACAAAAGATGGTGAGATGCAGTCTTATACAAGGGCAAAACTCACCAAAGGAACTTATTATTACAAGATCCGCAGCTATGTTACTGTAGATGGAACAAAGTATTACAGTCCATACAGCAGTGTGAAGTCTGTAAAGATCCGCCGCTAGGATCAAAGCATAATTGAAAATAAAAATTAAAAATGTCGGTAGATATCTGTCAGATATCTACCGACATTTTTGGTATACAAAGTTAAAAGATTTATTTCATCTGTGCGACCCGGTCAAATTCCTCTTCGATTTCTTTGGAAGGTTTTGGTGTCAGCAGACTGACGATTACGATCGCAGCGCAGGCAATCAGGAATGCAGGAAGCAGTTCATAGATGTTCCAGATACCACCGAGCGGGCGGATCAGGTATTTCCAGATAAATACCATGGAACCTCCGCAGACCATACCGGCAAGTGCGCCCCATTTGTTGGTACGTTTCCAGAACAGGGAAAACAGAACAACCGTCCGAATGCGGCACCGAATCCAGCCCAGGCGAAAGAAACGATGGCAAATACGGAACTGTCCGGATTTCTGGCAATGAATGCGGCAACGACAGAAATTACAAGGAGTGTAATTCTTGCGGCTGCCATGCTTCCGTTTTTGTTGGAAGAATCTTTGCGGAAAGCACCGAGAATGTCGGAAGAAACCGCAGAAGATGCAGCCAGCAGCTGCGAGTCCGAAGTGGACATGGTGGAAGCTAAAATGCCGGCGAGAATCACACCCGCAAGCAGGGCAAATATCACACCGTGCTGGGAGAGCAGGGCGGAAATTTTTACGATAATGGTTTCGGAATTCGATCCGGTCAGCATCTCCAGTGCGCCGACTTTGCTCATGGTATAACCGATCACACCGATAAAGACGGCAACGAACAGGGAGATTACGACCCAGATGGTTGCAACGCGGCGGGACAGTTTCAGTTTTTTCTCATCCTCGATTGCCATAAAACGGAGCAGGATATGCGGCATACCGAAATATCCAAGTCCCCATGCGGCAGTGGAAACAATGGTCAGGGCACTGTAAGGAGCGGCCTTTCCGGTGTTTACATCATAGGAAAGTGTCATGGAAAGATATCCCGGAAGCTCGGAGGCGTTGTGGATAACGGCACCGATACCGCCAGCAGTTTCTACACCAAAGATCAGAACTACAATCAGAGCAACCGACATGATGATACTCTGGATAAAGTCCGTTGTGGAAGCAGCAAGAAATCCGCCAAGTGTTGTGTATGCCACAATTACGATAGCACTGATAATCATGGCGGTCAGATAATTTACCCCGAATAAGCTGGAAAAAGTTTTCCGCATGCGGCAAATCCAGAGGCAGTATAAGGAATAAAAAGATAACAATAAAATAGCAGCAATGACCTGCAGCATCTTTTTTTCATCGCGATAGCGGTTGCTGAAGAACGATGGGATGGTAATGGAATTGTTGCAGGTGTGCGTATAGCGGCGGATACGTTTGGCAACGATCAGCCAGTTAATGTATGTACCAACAGCCAGTCCGATTGCTGTCCATCCGGCATCTGAAATTCCGGTGAGGTAAGCAACGCCCGGAAGTCCCATCAGAAGCCAGCTGCTCATGTCGGAAGCTTCGGCACTCATCGCGGTTACGAAAGGACCGAGTTTTCTGCCACCCAGATAGAAATCGTCAGTACTGTTGTTTTTCTTGGAACATCGGAAACCAATATAGATCATACCAATAAGGTATACGATAATGGCAATCATGATGCATATTTGTGCAGATGTCATAAATAAATCCTCCTCTTTTGTACGCTTTCACACGCTAATTGTTCATAGTATAGCACAGATGATAATTATACCGCAACCGGGAAATCCTGTTTGACACTATGGGCAATAAGATGATAAACTGTCTTTGTCTATACATGAGAAAAGCAATTCCGTTTGGCCTTCAACATGTGCTTGCCATGTTTGTAGCAAATCTGGCACCCGTACTGATCGTCTGCAGTGCAGCTCTGGTTCGGGGCATGGTATCATCTGCTGGTAGGTGCTCTGACACTTATCGTGTGTCTGGTGGCAAGATATGTGTTAAAGGGCGTTTATAAGAATCTGAATATTCTGGTAGGACTTATTTTCGATATATTCTTTCTATTATATTTACGGTTGCAGGGATTGCACCTATGGTGGATTTCTCCGGAATTCAGGAGACCATTGATCAGGTAGGATTTTTCAGCATTCCAAAACTTGTGTTTTTTACCAGTCACAAGCCGGTATTTAATCTTGGAGCCTTTTTAACCATTGCGATTGTTTTTCTGGTTTCTGCAGCAGAGACAACTGGCGCGACAACTGCTGTGTGTACCGGAGCACTTGGACGTGACCTTAAAATGGAGGAACTTCAGGGCTCACTTGCCGTGGATGGATTTTCCAGTGCAATTTCCGGATGCTTTGGATGCCTGCCACTGACATCGTTCAGCCAGAATGTCGGACTGGTTACCATGACAAGGGTGATCAACCGTTTTACGATTTTTATTGGGGCACTGATTTTAATTCTTGCTTCTTTGTTCCCGCCACTCGGAGCATTTTTTAATTCACTGCCACAGGCAGTGCTTGGCGGATGTACCGTTATGATGTTTGGTTCAATCATGTATGAGGGGATCAAAATGTTAAAAAATTGCGAATTTAATGACCGTACAATGATTGTTGTTTCCCTTCTGTTGAGCCTTCTTTTGCCGAAGAAGAAACAGGCAAATTAAATACACGTTGTTAAGGTAACGTTAAGGTGCAGCGATTTTTAAGATAAGGATTTGGTGTTATGATGATATCATCAAAAGGAAATGGAGGAATTTGATATGTGGAGTCGCGCACAATTAAAGGGAAGGGCGAAAGCAACATTTAAACGAAATTATTGGAAATGTATTCTGATCAGCCTGTTGCTGACACTGATTGCAGGGGAAGCGGAGCTGCTTCGGGCAACATCAGCAGTGCAACCGGTTCCTTACATGGATCGGATAATCAGGCAGGCAGTTCCTATGATTATGACAGCAGTTATGACAGTGATGATGGTTCACTACGCGATTTTGAGGCTGGGCTTGAAGAAGGCTTTAAGGACGGACTGAAAGCAGGAAACAGGGGAATGATGGGCGGTATGGTCGCAGCAGCGATCGCCATCGGCATACTCATAGTTGTTTTTCTGGTGATTTTTGTCCTTATACTTCTGGTTGATGTATTTATCATAAATCCGTTGGAGGTTGGATGCAGGAGATTCTTTATCCGCAACTTAAACGAGCCGGCACAGATTGGGAACATTGGATATGGATTTGACAATAATTACAGGAACGTTGCAAAGACAATGTTTTTCCGTGATCTGTATACTGTTTTGTGGTCATTGCTTTTTATCATTCCGGGTATTGTAAAAGCATATGAATATATGATGATTCCGTACCTTCTGGCAGATAACCCGCAGATGACCAAAGAGCAGGCATTTGCGGAAAGCAAGCGTATGATGCAGGGACAGAAATGGAAAGCATTTGTTTTGGATCTGTCCTTTATCGGATGGTACATTTTATCCGGACTGACACTTGGAATTCTTGCAATCTTTTTATGTGTCACCATATGTGAATGCAACACATGCCGCACTGTATGAGGCACTGTGCTATGCAAACCCGGCTGGTTCAAACGGATTTACACAGCAGGAGGATCCGGTGAATTCACCTTTCCGGCAGGAGAATGTATGAATTATACGATTTTAATTGCAGATGATGAGCCGGAGATCAGAAATCTTCTCCGGCTTTATCTGGAAAATGAAAACTATCAGATTATTGAGGCAGAAAACGGGAAGCAGGCACTGGAACTGCTGAAGAAAGAACATGTGGATCTGTGTCTGCTGGATATTATGATGCCGGAGATGGACGGATACCATGTGTTGCAGGAATTACGTAAAACAAGCAATATTCCCGTTATGATACTTTCGGCAAAGGATGCGGATTCCGAGAAGATTCTGGGATTAAATCTGGGAGCAGACGATTATCTGGCAAAACCGTTCAATCCTTTAGAGGCAGTAGCACGTGTCAATTCAAATATCCGTCGGTTTTATGCGCTGGGGACAGCGGAACTGTCATCCAATATACTGACCGTCCGGGATCTGGAACTGGATCCGGAAGGCTGCGTACTCAAAAAAAATGGAGAACCGATTGAACTGACTTCGGTAGAGTACCGGATCATGGAGTTATTTATGAAGCATCCGGGAAAAGTGTTTACCAAACAACAGATCTATGAACAGGGATGGGGTGACACTTATGTGGTTGCAGACAATAATATTATGGTCTGCATCAGCAAGCTGAGGGCAAAACTTGATGAAGACCCGGCAGCTTATATTCGAACCATCCGCGGATTGGGCTATCGGCTGGAGAAATAGCAATGCGTGATTTACAGGCATTTTTGATCAAACGGTTTATTTATATCCTTGTACTGGTGACAGTTGCACAGTCGCTGATCAGTTTTTGATCAGCCAGGCGGTTATGCCTGTGGTGATGAAAGTTTTTTTCCCGGATTACCAGAGGCAGTCATCCGTTGGAAAGACGGATCTGTTTATTTTTATCATATGTGTTCTGTTATTGCTGATAGTAAATGCCGTCCGGATGCTTTTGCCATCACCGCTGCAGGGAATGATGCAGTGGACAGGGGAACGATTACAGGACTGGCTGGGCAATGCACTTCCGGCGACAAGGAGTTCCGTCGTCGTACAGGAGATGGAAGGATGGAAAGCCATCCTGCTGTTTGTGGTTCTTCTGCTGTTAATGGTGTGTATGCTGCTTCCTTATATTTTGGGTGCGATAACGTTCGCGCGGATTGTGATGGCGGAGTTTCATCAGATCCAGGAGGAGCGCGAACAGCAGCAGAGAGAGTTTGACCGCAAGCGGAATCTGATGCTTTCCGATATCGCACATGATCTTCGGACACCGGTCACGACCGTATCCGGTTACGCAAAAGCATTGGCGGATCATATGGTACAGGAACCGGAAAAACAGCAGGAATATCTGAACGCCATCCAGAATAAATCGGTTCGGATCGGAAATCTGATCAATTTGTTGTTTGAATATGTAAAACTGGATAGTGAAGGGTTTGCATTAAATGGAAAAACACTTGATTTGTGTGAACTTCTCAGAGAAAATGCGGCAATGCTGTATGCAGAGATGGAAGAAAACGGAATGACACTGACAGCAGATATTCCGGAGGAAACGATACCGGTCTGGGCGGATGAACTTCAGTTATCCCGTGTAGTGACAAACCTTCTGACAAATGCCATGCAGCACAATCCAAAGGGAACAAGAATCGGGCTGTTTGCTTATAGGGAGCTGGAGCGGATTTATGTATTGGTGGCAGACAGCGGAATTCTAATTCCAGAGGAACAGGCGCAGCATTTGTTTGATCCTTTTACGCGTGGGGACAAAGCGCGGGTAAGCGATGGGAGAAACGGACTTGGACTTTCCATCGTGTCAAAAATCGTGCAGATGCACGGATGGGACTTAAAACTGGTGCAACAGCCACAGATTCAGCATTATGCAAAAGCAGCCGGATTTGCAAAAGCATTTGTGATCCGGATGGAAAATGCCGGTATGTATTCTGTGCATTCGCCAAAATAAAAAAGTGGCAGAAAAGAGGGAGAGTCTATGATAATTATAAGAGCGATGGATCCGTATGAATTGCTTTGGATGGTACTTTTGATTGTGTTTGTTCTGGGAGAACTTGCAACAATAGGACTAACGTGCATATGGTTTGCCGCAGGTGCACTTGCGGCACTGGTTATGGCAATGGCAGGGGGTAAATCCGGTGGTGCAGTTCCTGGTATTCTTAGTGGTATCCATTCTTTTGCTTGCTGCGACAAGACCGTGGGCGCGTAAATATGTAAATGCCAAAATGCAAAGAACAAACGCGGATAGCCTGATTGGGGAAAATATACGGATTTCCGAGCGCGTCAGTAATATGGATCAGACCGGGATGGCAGTTGTTCATGGACAGGAGTGGACGGTACGTACCCGTAATGATAATGAGATCATTGAACCGGGAGAAGAAGCAAAAATTCTGGCAATCAGTGGTGTCAAACTTATAGTAGAAAAGGTATAGGTAAAGGAGGAAATTATGCCTGTTGTAATTCTCATTGTAGTGATCATTGCATTGGTCGTTATTGTGAACTGTGTGAAAATTGTTCCACAGGCGCATGCGGTAGTTGTGGAGAGACTTGGAGGGTATCTTACCACATGGTCAGTAGGGCTGCATTTTAAGGTGCCGTTTATTGACCGTATTGCAAAAAGGGTTTTGTTGAAGGAACAGGTGGTCGATTTCCCACCACAGCCGGTAATCACAAAAGATAACGTAACAATGCAGATTGATACGGTTGTATATTTTCAGATCACGGATCCAAAGCTGTATGCATACGGTGTGGAAAATCCAATCATGGCAATTGAAAATCTGACTGCTACGACGCTTCGTAATATCATTGGTGATCTGGAACTGGATGAGACACTGACATCGCGTGAGACCATCAACACAAAGATGCGTGCAACGCTGGATGTGGCAACAGATCCGTGGGGAATCAAAGTAAATCGTGTGGAGTTAAAGAACATTATTCCGCCAAAGGCAATTCAGGATGCCATGGAGAAACAGATGAAGGCAGAGCGTGAGCGCCGTGAGGCCATTCTGCGTGCAGAAGGTGAGAAAAAATCTACAATTCTGGTTGCAGAAGGAAATAAGGAGTCTGCAATTCTCGATGCAGAGGCTGAAAAACAGGCTGCAATCCTACGTGCCGAGGCACAGAAGGAAGCAACCATCAAAGGAAGCCGAAGGTCAGGCAGAGGCTACATTAAAGATCCAGCAGGCCAATGCAGATGGTCTCCGTATGCTCAAAGAAGCTGCTCCGGATAATGCGGTACTTCAGATTAAGAGTCTGGAGGCAGTTGCCAAGGCAGCAGACGGTCAGGCAACCAAGATTATTATCCCATCGGATATTCAGGGGATTGCAGGACTGAGCAAATCCATTGTGGAAATTGCAAAAGAAAACGGATAACACAGATACATCTGTGATGCATTGGACGAAACTGCTCCATGAAAATGGGGCAGTTTTTGTTATCTTAGGAAAGTCTTTATTTTGCAGAAGGAAAATGGTATACTATAGATTATTGATGCGGGAGCATATTCCACAGATGAGCGATGGATGTGGAAAGAACAGGAGCGTAAATGAAATCAAAGGTTCGATTTAGGGGAAAGCTGAGATCGTATCTCTGCTGGCCATTGTGGCTGACGATCCCGATGACAATCGCAGATGTGGGGCTTTATTTTTACGATGTGACGGCAGGCTTTTTGCTGACGGTATTTATTGCTGTCTATTTTGTACTGGAACTGGGACTGTATTATAATACCAGACCGCGGATTGCAAATGAGATTATCAATTTTGCCACACAGTATGCAACGGTACAGAAAAAACTTTTGAATGAGTTTGAAATTCCATATGCGCTGCTGGACTATACAGGAAAAATTCTTTGGGTGAATGAACGCTTTTCCGAGCTGACGGGAGTGGGGAGAAACTATCATAAATCAATTACAACCCTTTTTCCAATATTACCCGTGAGTTTCTTCAGAAACATGAGGATGCACAGAATATTACGATTGAAAAAAGGAGCGCATTTTCCGGATTTCCCTGAATCGTATTTATTTTGATGATATCATGGAGGAGAGCAAGGAAATTGACGTGAAGGATTCCGATGAATTCCTGACGGCACTGTATCTGTTTGATGAGACCGAACTGCAGCATTGCAAGCAGGAAAATCTGGATCAGAAGCAGGTATCGGCACTTGTTTATATTGATAACTATGACGAAGCGCTTGACAGTATCGAGGATGTGAAGCGTTCGCTTCTGATTGCGCTTGTCGATCGAAAAGTGAACCAGTATTTTTCAAAGATGGATGCGCTTGTCCGCAAAATTGAAAAAGACAAGTATTTTGTGGTATTTAAGTATAAATATTTACAGAAGCTTATGGATGACCGGTTCAGTGTACTTGAAGATGTCAAGACGGTCAAAGTGGGCAATGAGATGGCGGTCACGCTGAGTATCGGTGTCGGGATCAAGGGGACTTCTTATAACGAAAACTATGAGCAGGCACGTGCAGCGATTGATCTGGCACTCGGACGGGGCGGCGATCAGGTCGTTGTCAAAAATGGTGAGGATATTGCATATTTTGGCGGCAAGGCAAAACAGGTGGAGCGCAACACCCGTGTAAAAGCGAGGGTCAAGGCACATGCGCTGCATGAAATTATTGAAAGCCGTGAGAATGTGATTATCATGGGACACAGCCTGACAGATGTCGATTCCCTTGGTGCAGGGATTGGAATTTTCTGTGCAGCCCGTGTGCTTGGAAAAAAGGCACAGATCGTGATCAATGAGCCAACAACTTCCATCCGGCCGCTTATGGAATGTTTTACTCCGGAAAAAGGCTATCCGGAAGACATGTTTATCAACAGTGAGATTGCAATCGAGGAAGTAAGCCGCAATTCCCTGGTTATGGTGGTAGATACCAATCGGCAAGTTATACGGAGTGCCCGGAACTGCTCACGCGCACAGATACGATCGTTGTGTTTGATCATCACCGTCAGGGCAGCGAAGTGATTGAAAATCCGCTTCTGTCCTATATTGAGCCGTATGCGTCTTCTGCCTGTGAGATGGTAGCAGAAGTTTTACAGTACTTCCAGGAGGGATTCAAGCTTTCTCCGGCAGAGGCAGACTGCATTTATGCAGGTATTTTGATTGATACCAATAACTTTATGACCAAAACAGGTGTCCGTACATTTGAGGCGGCAGCATATCTCAGACGCTCCGGGGCAGAAGTGACCCGTGTGCGTAAAATGCTGCGAAATGATATGGCATGCTATAAAGCCCGTGCGGAGGCAGTGCGTCATGCGGAAGTATACCGTGGGGCATTTGCAATTTCTGTCTGTCCGAGTGAGGACGTGGAAAGTCCGACGATTGTCGGCGCGCAGGCAGCAAATGAGCTGCTCAATATTATAGGAATCAAGGCATCTTTTTGTGCTGACAGAGTACGCAGGAAAAATATACATCAGTTCGCGTTCCATTGATGAGATCAATGTACAGTTAATCATGGAACGAATGGGTGGCGGCGGTCATTTGAATGTGGCTGCTGCACAGTTGACGGATGTACGATTTCCGAGGCAAAACATGCCATTATGCGGACCATTGATGAAATGCTTGAAGAAGGAGATATACAGGAATGAAAGTAATTTTATTACAGGATGTGAAAGCTCTTGGGAAAAAGGGCGAAATCGTAAATGTGAGTGACGGTTATGCACGCAATGCAATTCTGCCGAAGAAACTTGGAGTAGAGGCAACGACAAAGAATCTGAATGACCTCAAATTGCAGAATCAGCATGCAGACAAAGTGGCAGCTGAAAATTTAGAGCACGCAAAGGAACTGGCGGAAGAGATCGGAACAAAGAAAGTTGTTGTAAAGATCAAATCCGGTGAGGGTGGACGTATTTTCGGGTCTGTTTCCACCAAGGAAATTGCACAGGCTGCAAAAGAGCAGGCAGGGCTGGATCTGGATAAAAAGAAGATGCAGCTGGGCGAATCCATCAAGGCTCTTGGAACTTATGAGATTCCGGTGAAGCTTCATCCAAAGGTAACCGCAACACTGCGTGTTCAGGTTGTTGAGGAATAGGAGGAAGTTCGCTTGGAAGAAACGCTGATCAAGCGGGTGATGCCGAACAGTCTGGAAGCCGAGCAGTCGGTCATTGGTTCCATGATCATGGATCAGGATGCCATTGTCACAGCCATGGAGATCCTTCTGCAGGAAGATTTTTATCACAAGCAGTATGGAATTCTCTTTGATGCGATGATCGAATTGTACAGCAGCGGACAGCCGGTGGATCTGGTTACACTGCAGAATAAACTCAAGGAAAAGGATGTACCACAGGAAGTCTCCAGTCTGGAATTCGTTGGAGAATTGGTGCGTGCGGTTCCGACATCCGCGAATGTCAAATATTATTGTAATATTGTAAAAGAAAATTCCATGAAGCGGAAACTCATCCGGGTCACGGAAGAGATAGAGAATGAGTGCTATGCGGGCAAAGAATCGCTCGAAAGTGTTCTGGATAAGACCGAACATGATATTTTTGCATTGTTGTCAAGCCGTACCGGTGGAGACTATGTGCCGATTCGTCAGGTTGTCATGAACGCACTGGAAAAGATTGAAAAAGCGTCACAGCAGGACGGAAATGTTACGGGAATACCGACAGGGTTTATTGATTTGGATTACCGGACAGCGGGATTACAGCCATCGGATCTGGTATTGATTGCAGCCCGTCCGTCTATGGGAAAGACAGCGTTTGTTTTAAACATTGCACAGTATGTGGCATTTCATGAAAACATGTGCACGGCGATATTTTCATTGGAAATGTCGAAGGAGCAGCTGGTAAACCGACTGTTCTCCCTGGAATCCCGTGTAGATGCACAGGCACTTCGTACCGGTAATCTGTCGGATGCTGACTGGGCGAAACTCGTCGAAGGAGCCGGAATCATAGGGGATTCCGAACTGATCATTGATGATACGCCAGGAATCAGTATTTCCGAGATGCGCAGTAAATGCCGTAAATATAAGCTGGAGCATGATCTGAAACTTATCATCATTGACTATCTGCAGTTGATGTCTGGGTCCGGCAGGAGTACAGACAGCCGGCAGCAGGAGATTTCGGACATCTCCCGTTCCCTGAAAGCACTTGCCCGTGAACTGAATGTACCGGTGCTTGCTTTGTCCCAGCTTTCCCGTGCAGTAGAGCAGAGACCGGATCATCGTCCGATGCTCTCCGATCTGCGAGAATCCGGAGCGATCGAGCAGGATGCCGATGTCGTGATGTTTATTTATCGTGATGATTATTATAACAAGGATACTGAACTGAAAGGAATTTCAGAAATCATTATCGCCAAACAGCGTAATGGTCCGATCGGTACGGTGAACCTCGCATGGCTGCCGGAATACACGAAGTTTGCAAATCTGGAACGATAAAATTTTTCTTATGATCATGCATCAAATTAAATACATTTGCCGAAATGCTTGCGCTTTGGACGGGTTTGTACTAGAATACCATTAAGCCAATAAGGCAATAATGATCATTATTCATAAGGAGGATTTTATTATGGCATACGTTATTTCTGATTCATGCGTTAGCTGTGGTACATGTGCAGGCGAGTGTCCTGTAGGAGCAATCTCTGCAGGTGCTTCTCAGTACGAGATCGATGCAAATAGTTGTGTTGATTGTGGTACATGTGCTGGTGTTTGCCCAACTGGAGCAATCGCTCAGGGCTAATCACATAATAAAACGAAACGAAGAGCTGTCTCTTAAACCACGGAGGCAGCTCTTTTTCGATTATAGAAAGAGAGGAATAACATGGCTACATTAGGAAATCCTAAGAATACTATTGCAGTATTGCAGAAATACCAGTTTAATTTTCAGAAAAAATTTGGACAGAATTTTTTGATTGATACAGGAATTTTAGAGGAAATTATAGAAGCTGCGCAGATCACAAAGGATGATTTTGTGCTGGAAATCGGTCCGGGAATCGGAACCATGACACAATATCTCTGTGAGGCGGCACGCGCGGTAGTGGCAGTGGAAATAGATACCAATCTGATTCCGATTCTAAAAGATACGCTTGCGGAATATAATAATGTGGATGTATTGAATGAAGATATTTTAAAAGTAAATATTTCAAAACTTGCGGAAGAAAAAAATAACGGGAAACCGATCAAGGTGGTTGCGAATCTGCCGTATTACATTACGACTCCGATCATCATGGGATTGTTTGAAAGCCATGTGCCGATCGACAGTATCACGATCATGGTACAGAAAGAAGTAGCGGATCGTATGCAGGAAGGACCGGGAAGCAAGGAATATGGCGCACTTTCCCTGGCGGTGCAATATTACGCAAAACCGGAAATCGTAGTCAATGTTCCGCCAAGCTGTTTTATGCCGCAGCCGAAAGTCGGCAGTGCCGTGATCCGTCTGACACGTCATAGTGAGCCGCCGGTTACCGTAAAAGTGAAAAACTGCTGTTTCAGGTGATCCGGGCATCGTTCAATCAGCGCAGGAAAACACTGGCAAACGGGCTTGCCAATTATGGTGCATTCGGTCTTCCGAAAGAAGAACTGCAGGCATGTATTGAGGAACTTGGCGTACCGGTTAATATTCGTGGAGAGGCACTTTCTTTAGAGCAGTTTGCACAGCTCTCCAATATTATTTATGATCACAGGAGTGCTGTATAAAAACAGCGCGGGCAGTCCATACTATCATCAAAGACCATAAAACGAAATGATGATGGAGGTAAGCCAAATGAGAAAACAACAGTATATAGCCACTGTCGCGTGTCTGGTAGCGGGAGTGATTGGATTTGTCAGTGTATATGCCACGGATAAAGGAAAAGAACGCAGGGAAGCAGAACAGGAAATTGCGGCACAGACCCAGCAGGAGGCACCGGCTTCCTATGAAGTGAAACCGGAAATAAGTGTGGAAGATGCAACGAAAAAAGCGGAAGAACAGGCGTTAAAGCTGGCAGAGCAGGAAAAAATGAAACAGGAAGAAACACAGCAGGAGGAAGAGAAGAAACAGGACGAAGAAAAACAGTAGAGACAGCAGCCACCGTGACACAGCATTTTGACAAGAGTTCTGCGGTCTGGCCAATTGAGGGAGATGTTCTTCTGGATTACAGCATGGATTCCACCATTTATTTTCCCACGTTAGAGCAGTACCGATGCAATCCTGCCATGGTGATCAGTGGCAATGTCAATGATAAAGTGTTTGCAATGGCAACGGGAAAAATAACGGATATTCAGGAAAATGAAGAAACCGGATGTACGGTGATACAGGATCTGGGTGACGGATATGCTGCGGTTTACGGACAGTTGAAGGAACTGAATTTTGCAAAAGGGGATACGCCGGAAGCTGGTCAGGTGCTGGGATATGTCAGTGAGCCGACAAAATATTATACAACCGAAGGCAGTAACGTCTATTTTCAGCTGAAAAAAGATGGAAAAGCTGTGGATCCGAAAGAATATCTTCCGCAGATGGCGATGGATACGCTGGATTGACATTCATAGTTTTTTCTAATACAATAAAATGTAAACGGTTTTGGAGCTTTATGCGAAAAAAACCGTACATAATCAAGAGGTATCTCAGCTTAAGAGGGATAAAATATGGAATTTAACCAGTACAATACAACCGTACAACAGTGGATTCATACAGTTCTGGAAAATCGGGAAACCAATGCGGACGTGGTGTTGGAATGCTGTCGGGATATCATAGCGTATGGACGGGAAACAGATGATCCAAAGCTGATGGGATTCGGTTTCTTTTATGGTGGGGAAATCTATTATGAATTAAATGACGGAGCACATTTTTCCATATGATGACAGAGGCACTGACGTATCTGGACCGTGCAGAGGAATGGGAACTTGTGGTGCGTTGTTACAATTTTCTGGGAATCGCATCCATGAGCAGAGGAAATCCATCGCTTGCGCTTGACTATTATATGAATGGTCTTAAGGACAGTGATACATATGATCTTCCAATGCAAAAGATTATGATTCTGATCAATATGGGGTTATTGTATCTGGAGTGTGGGCATTATGTAGATTCCGAGAATTCTTTTTAGAAGCTTATCAGATTTTGCAGACAAAACAGAAGGATGAAAAGTATAATTTTTATATGTATGCTTTTTATGGAAATATGGCAGAATGTCTGATCCTGCAGGAGCGTCTACAGGAAGCAAAACCATATCTGGAGTATCTGCATAAAGATGGCTGGGAACAGGTTGCCCTTACAGACCGGCTGTTTATCGACATCGTGGATGTAATTTATTATCACAAGATGGGAGATGTACAGAAGCGGAATGAGAGTATTCAGATGATCCATCAGAATCTTCCGGATAATCTGACGGTGCTGGACTTTTTTTCGGATTATTACCGTTGCTGTCTGGTGTTGCTGGAAACGGACCAGGATGAATCGTTCTGGCGTATCATTGAAGTAATCGAACCACAGGTGGTGAATTTTAAGATCATTAATCTGCAGCTGAAAGTTCTGTCCCTGAAGATGAAATTTTACCGGAAGCATAACCAGAATGCGGAATATCTGCAGGCTGCCGGGCTTTACTATGAATTGTCTGAACGGAACGAAGCAGTGACGCGCAACATGCTTTCAAGTATGATTACGTTGCGCAAAAATCTGGAGAATATGCGCAAAGCCAGAATGAAGGCGGAACGAAAGAATATGGTATTACAGGAGCGTTCCGAGCAGGACCCGCTGACGCGTATGGCAAACCGGTTCCGTCTGAATGATTATGCGGAAGAAGTGTTTACCTATTCGCAGGAGAATGATATTCCGGTTGCGATGGAAATACTCGATATTGATTATTTTAAGGAATATAATGATAATTATGGACATCAGGAAGGAGACCGGTGTCTGGTAAGTATCGCAAATACAATCCGTAATCTTGTGGAGGAAGCGGAAGGATTCTGTGCACGGTATGGAGGGGATGAATTTGTCATTATCTATGCGAATGTGACACGGGAACAGGCTGTTTCCTTTGCAGAAGAGTTGCGCAGACGTGTACTTGCACTGGAAATGGAACACCGGTTTTCCAAGGCACTTCCGGTAGTGACGATTTCGCAGGGAATCTGTTGGGGAATCCCGCGCAAGGGAAGCCGCAGCTGGGATTTTTTGCATGCAGCAGATAATATGCTTTACCGGGTGAAGAAATTCAGCCGGAACAATTATTGTGTAGGGGGGCTTGATGAAACTGAAGACGTGACCATGGGAACCGCATTGTAACGGCATGGCAGTCGAAACCTGGCAAAAAGAAAAGGATGAAAATGGAAACAGTTAAATTTGAAGAATTAGGGGGTTATATCCGCAGCTTCTGCGGGCAATCAAAAGATGGGATTTGAAGAGGCAACACCTATCCAGTCACAGGCGATTCCGGTTGTGATGAGTGGGGTAGATGTGATTGGTCAGGCACAGACCGGAACCGGAAAGACAGCTTCTTTCGGAATCCCTCTTTTGATGAAAGTGGACCCAAATAATAAAAAAACGCAGGCAATCGTACTTTCTCCGACAAGAGAACTGGCCATCCAGAGCGCGGAAGAAATCCGGAAACTTGCAAAATATCTGCATGGGATCAAAGTGCTTCCCATTTATGGAGGGCAGGATATTTCCCGTCAGATCAAGGCATTAAAAGGTGGGGCAACCATCATCATCGGAACACCGGGGCGTGTGATGGATCATCTGCGCCGCAAAACCATTCGCTGTGATTATATTAACACGATTGTGCTGGATGAAGCGGATGAGATGCTTAATATGGGATTCCGCGAGGATATAGAAACAATTTTATCCTATATCCCGGATGAAGACCGGCAGACCGTACTTTTTTTCGGCAACTATGCCAAAGCCGATTCTGGAAATCACAAGAAAATTCCAGCATGATGCGACTACGATCAAGGTGACGAAGAAAGAACTGACGGTTCCGAATATTGACCAGTATTATTATGATGTGCGCAGAAATGATAAGATGGAAGTGCTGACACGCCTGCTGGATTATTATAATCCAAAGCTTTCGCTGGTATTTTGTAATACCAAGCGTATGGTTGATGAACTTGCATCGGAGTTACAGGGACGCGGCTATGCAGCCGAGGGAATTCATGGCGATATGAAACAGGTGCAGCGTGACCGAGTGATGAAAAAATTCCGAAATGGGAAAACAGATATCCTGATTGCAACCGATGTCGCAGCGCGTGGAATTGATGTGGATGATGTTGAAGCGGTATTCAACTATGACCTGCCACAGGACAATGAATATTATGTGCACCGGATCGGAAGAACCGGACGCGCCGGCCGTACCGGAAAAGCGTTTAATTTCGTTAAGGGCAAGGAAGTATACAAACTCAAAGAGATCCAGCGCTATTGCAAGACAAAGATCAAGGCGCAGCCAATCCCATCTTCGGATGATGTGGCAGCGATCAAGGCGGATAAGATTCTTGACGGCATCGGACAGATTATCGAGGACGGAGATCTGCGCGATATGATCGAACTGATAGAGCAGCAGGTGAACAACTCTGATTATACAGCGATGGATATTGCAGCTGCGTTTTTAAAACAGGCAATCGGCGGGTGGAATTATCAAAGGAGGATCACGAATTTGATGATGCATTAGCAGGAGATACCGGAGCCGAGGAAGGGATGGTACGTCTGTTCATTAACATCGGAAAGAGCCAGCGGATCCGCCCGGGAGATATTCTCGGGGCTGTAGCCGGAGAGGCAAAGATTCCGGGCAAACTTGTGGGGGCAATTGACATGTATGATAATTACACATTTGTCGAGGTGCCGCAGGAGTATGGAAAAGATGTATTAAAAGCCATGAAAAATGTAAAGATCAAAGGAAAGTCGGTCAACGTGGAGCCGGCAAATGCACGATAGAGGATAAGACCGTTTTGGGGATATTTACTATGGGGAAGCTGCAAATGGCAAAGATGCCATGGATCAGATCGAAAAGCTTCAGCCACAGATTGTTATCAGTGACGTTGTAATGCCGCTGATGGACGGTGTCGATTTTACGGTGGCGGTACATCACCGCTATCCGCACATCCAGATGATCATTCTCAGTGGATACGATAATTTTGAATATGTAAAGCAGACGCTCATGCAGGGGTGGTGGATTATATCTTAAAGCCAACCCTCACACCGCATGAGCTTCTTGGCGTGCTTCAAAAGCGGCAGCGCGGATTCCCGGCTGGCATCCGGATCATGCAATGACCGGGGAAACCGCGGAGGAACTGCTCAAAGAATTGCTGCTCGGGGAAACAAAAACAGGAGAAGAACTGCAAAAGGTATTTGCCGCATCATATTACTGCATGTATGCGGTTACGATTGCGCATGGGAGTGAACGGGCGGCAGAAACAGCAGAACTTCTATGCGAAAAAATACAGCGTGCCAAAAATGAATTTTCCGGAGTACTCATCTGTTCTCTTCCGACGGGCATCCTCTTCCTTGTTCTGCAGAAAAGTTTTGCAAACGGAATTGTGGGGGCTGTCAAAGGATAAGACGACATGCCAGATACCGTGGGTTTTCAGGATTTCAGTGAAATCGGAAACCCACGGTTTTTGCATTTAGAAGAAATATCAGATATGGAAGTAGTAAATAAAACTACGTATAAAAGAAATGAAAACAAATACATGTTGACAAAGAAACCACATTGCCATATACTGAAAATTGTTTGATAGTCAAACAATTTTGAAATATGGAGGAAACGTGCATGATAAGCACATATACATCAAAGTTGAAACAACTGCAGATCGGGGATCTGATTGCAAAAATTCCGATCATCCAGGGTGGCATGGGGTAGGAATCAGCAGAAGCCATCTGGCGGGAGCTGTGGCAAAGGAGGGCGGTGTCGGTATCATTTCTACTGCGCAGATCGGCTACGATGAAGAAGGCTTCGAGAATGATCAGGCAGGCTGTAACTTAAAAGCCATCAAAAAACATATCCGGAAAGCAAAGGAGCTTGCCTGTGGAAACGGACTTGTGGGTGTCAATATTATGGTTGCATTAAAGCATTACAAAGAGCATGTCCGGGCAGCAGTTGCGGCAGGGGCAGATGTGATTATCAGTGGAGCCGGGCTTCCCATGAATCTGCCGGAGCTTGTCAGCAAAACCTGCCGGACAAAGATTGCTCCGATTGTATCCTCGAAGCGTGCAACCCAGCTGATATTGAAGATGTGGGCGCACCGCTATGACCGCACGGCGGACTTTATTGTAGTGGAGGGACCGAAGGCCGGCGGGCATCTGGGATTTTCCAATGAACAGCTGGCGCATATGGATGCCATTAATTTTGACGGAGAGATCCGGCAGATTATCGACTGCAAAAAGGAATACGAACAGCGGTATCAGAAAAATATTCCGGTCATTGTGGCCGGCGGGATATTTGATCAGAAAGATATTTCGCATGCGCTGGATCTCGGCGCGGATGGTGTGCAGATTGCCAGCCGCTTTGTCGCAACCGAAGAATGTGATGCATCGGAGGCATACAAGGAGGCGTATATTCACGCCAGTGAGGAAAATATTGAGATTATCCAAAGCCCGGTCGGTATGCCGGGACGTGCATTGCGCAATAAGTTTATCGATCGTGTAAAGCGCGCAAAGCTGCCAGTCAGTAAATGTTACAACTGTCTGGAAAAATGCAGTCCGCAGAAAGTTCCTTACTGTATTACGAAAGCGTTGATCGATGCCGTGCGCGGGGATGTGGAAAACGGTCTGGTATTCTGTGGGGCGAATACGGGGCGGATTCACGAGATTACTACGGTACATCATCTGATGCAGGAGCTGGCTGGAGATCTACAATAAAAATGGTTTGTGTGATTTTCCCTTGGAATCAAAGAATTCCTGTAGTAAAATAGGAAGAAAAGCAGTAATGCAGATACGGGAAAACATGAAAGAAGGAGAACACGCAGCATGACAGTGGCCGCACACGGTGGAGATATTTATCAAAATCAGATCACATATGATTTTTCTGTAAATACCAACCGCTGCCGCTGCCGGAGATATTACAGAAACGGATGGCGGAAGCGGCTGTTCACAGCAACCGTTATCCACAGTATGACAATGTGCTGTTGCGGGAACGGCTTGCAGCACTTTATGGTTTTTCAACAGAAGAAGTAGTGTGTGGCAACGGAGCATCCGAATTATTTGTTGCGATTGTGCATGCACTGCGCCCGAAGCGGGTGGGCATTTTGGCTCCTTCTTTTTCGGGATATGCCTGGGCAGCTCAGACAGTGGGAGCCGAGGTATGCAGTATCCCGTTGCAGGAAGAAAATAATTTTGCCATGGATATGGCACAGATGGAGTCATTGTGCAGGCATCTGGATGGAATCAGCTTATTATTTTTGGCGAATCCAGCGAATCCGGCGGGGAACAAAATGGAAGCGTCTCTTTTGGAGACGCTTCTTGACGTGTGTGAAAAGAAACAGATTACTGTGGTGCTGGACGAATGTTTCATTGTATTCACGGGGACGGAAGGATATGTTTCCTGGATCCGGAAATATCCGCATCTGATTGTCGTGCGGGCATATACAAAGATCTATGCGATTCCGGGAATCCGGCTGGGGTATCTGCTGGCGCAGAAAGATATCTGTGAAAAAATTGCGCATCAGCTGCCGGAGTGGAATGTATCTGTGGTTGCGCAACGGATCGGCATGGACATTCTGAATGATTCGCTTCCTGGTTGGAGTCGTAGAAAGTATCTGAAGGATACGATTGGGCTGATTCAGGAAGAAAAGAGCTTTTTAAAACACGAGTTAACAAAAATATTTGGAAATCAAATGAAAATTTTTCCTTCTGAAGCTAATTTTTGTTGCTGAAAACACAAATTCCACTGTACAGATTATTGCTGGAAAGAGGAATTCTGATCCGAAACTGCGCAAACTATACAGGACTGGGACAGGACTTTTACAGAATTGCCGTAAAAGGTCATCCGGAAAATGTACAACTGATTGAGGCATTGCTGGATATAAAGAAGAAAGGGGAAGAAAAACGTTATGGAAAACATTGAATATGTTCTTCCGGGAGAGATTGAAAAACGAAGTTTTGCCATCATAGGGGAAGAACTAAAGGAGCGTGGTATCGTGCTTCCACCGGAGCAGGAGCCGGTGACAAAAAGAGTGATCCACACGAGTGCGGATTTTGATTATGCAAAGACGATGACGTATTCTCCCCATGCTGTGCAGATTGCCAAAGAACTGATTGCAGGTGGCGCTGACATTGTCACGGATACCAATATGGCGCTTGCAGGCATCAACAAAAAACGGTTAGGGGAATTTGGAGGAACGGTGCATTGTTTTATGGCAGATGAGGATGTGGCGCGGGAGGCAAAGACGCGGCAGGTGACACGTGCGACGGTCAGCATGGAACATGCAGCAAATATTGACAAACCTGTAATTTTTGCCGTGGGAAATGCGCCGACGGCATTGATTTCGCTCTATGAACTGATGCAGAAAAGTGATTGGCGTCCTGCATTTATTATTGGAGTTCCGGTGGGATTTGTAAATGTAGAGGCGGCAAAAGAACTGATCTTAAAAACAGATGTGCCGCATATTGTCAACCGCGGTAGAAAAGGCGGCAGCAATGTAGCGGCAGCAATCGTAAACGCACTGTTATATCAGATCCGGCCGGTATAAAGGAAAGAAGGAGGCGTATCTGGTGTGAGGTACGGATTTACAACCGGCAGCTGTGCTGCCGCTGCTGCAAAGGCTGCGGCATATATGCTTCTGACGGGAAAAATAAAAAACTGTATAACGATTGAGACCCCAAAAGGAATCCCATACACCGCGGAAGTGACGGATATCGTGCGCGGGGAATCTCAGGTTTCCTGCGCTGTGGTCAAGGATGGCGGTGATGATCCGGATGTGACCAGCGGAAGTAAAATCTGTGCCACGGTCACCGCGGACAACCGTGGGGATGGAGAAAAAGAACTTCTGCAGATTGACGGAGGAAAGGGTGTGGGCCGTGTGACGAGACCCGGACTGGATCAGCCCGTAGGCAATGCCGCAATCAATCATGTGCCGCGGGAAATGATCACCCGGGAAGTGCAGGAAGTGTGCCGGATTTGTGATTTTCACGGAACACTGCATATTCTGATTTCTGTGCCGGATGGGGAAGCACTTGCAGAGCGTACGTTTAATCCAAGACTGGGGATTGTCGGGGAATCTCAATACTGGGGACGACAGGAATTGTGGAACCGATGAGCAGTCAGGCACTTAAGGAGACCATTCGTGTGGAACTCCGCCAGCAGCGTGCAGAAGGGCAGACCATTGCGGCAGTTTCACCGGGAAATTATGGACTGGATTTCATGCAGCAGACCTATGGATATGATCTTGACCGCAGTGTGAAATGCAGTAATTTTATCGGTGAGACGATCGATATGGCGGCGGAACTGGGATTTTGTGCAATGCTTCTGACCGGACATATTGGAAAACTAATTAAGGTGGCGGGAGGCATTATGAACACCCATTCCCATGAGGGAGATTGTCGGATGGAACTTTTAGCGGCAGCCGGCATCCGTGAAAATGTATCTTTAGAATGTTTAAAGAAGATTTTAGATTGCGTCACAACCGAGGAAGCACTTGCGTTTATTGATGCCGAAGGTAAAAAAGAAGATGTTATGGAAGATATCATGGAAAAAATTGATTTCTATCTGAAAAAACGTGCGGCCGGTCGGTTACAGATTGCTTGTATTGTCTATTCAATACCTACGGGCTGCTTGGGATGACTGCAAAAGCAGAAGAATTACTCAGGAGGTTGCTATGATTTATTTTGTCGGAGCAGGAAGCGGAGCACCGGATCTGATTACTGTGCGGGGAATGCGTCTGCTGCAGAAAGCAGATGTCATCATCTATGCCGGTTCGCTGGTCAATCCACAGCTTCTCGATTATGCAAAAAGAGGGCTGTGAGATTCATAACAGCGCCAAAATGACACTTGAAGAGGTTATTTCGGTGATGGAACAGGCAGAAAAAAATAATTTAATCACGATTCGACTTCATACGGGAGAACCCAGTATATACGGAGCGGTGCGGGAACAGATGGATATTCTCGATCAGAAGGGGATTGCGTATGAGAGTTGTCCGGGTGTGAGTGCCTGTTTTGGAGCAGCGGCATCGCTGAATCTGGAATATACCCTTCCGGATGTGTCACAGTCACTGATCATCACCCGGATGGCCGGAAGGACGGCGGTACCGGAAAAGGAGAGTATTGAGAGTTTTGCCGCACACCATGCTTCCATGGCAATTTATCTGAGTACCGGAATGCTGGAGGAATTATCACGGCGCCTTGTAAATGGTGGATATGAGCCGGATACACCTGCGGCACTGGTGTACAAGGCAACCTGGTCGGACGAGGAAGCATATATCTGTACTGTGCAGGAGCTGGCGGCGGTGGCAAAGAAACATAATATTACAAAAACCGCTCTGGTGCTGGTCGGAGATGTAATATCAAATCAGCATTATACGCGCTCCAGACTCTACGCGCCGGATTTTACAACCGAATTCCGCAAGGCGAAAACCCAAAACACTGTAGAAAATGAGGGAGTAATGTGTAACATCCATGCGGGAAAGGAGTTACCGGAATGATCCTGTATATGACCTGGTTTTCGGAACGTGGAAGAGAGCTTGCGGCACGAATCACAGAACTTTCACTTTCTGTTTCGTATGGATTTTGGCAGAGCCGTTACGGTGGTCACCCTGCGGTTTCAAAGATACAGATAAGAGAAAGAGGAAACCGGTCACTTCCGGATTTTCTGGAGGAGGCTTTTGCACAACAGTTTCCCGTGATTTTCATTGGAGCTCTCGGGATTACCGTACGGGCCATCGCACCTTTGATCCGCCACAAAACCGTGGACAGTCCGGTACTGGTGCTGGATGAGGCCGGACAGTTTGTGATTCCGGTGCTGTCCGGACATCTGGGTGGTGCCAATGAACTGGCGCAGCAGATCGCAGAATCATTGCATTCCGCTGCGGTTGTGACGACGGCAACAGACGTGAATGGGCTTTTTTGCCGTTGATGTTTTTGCAAGAAAAATGGCCTGCGGGTGTGTAACCCCGAAGCGATCCGGCATGTGTCTGGAAAACTGTTACAGGGCGAAATCATTGTGATGGCGGTAGATCCGGCATGCATGTCCCCGGAGGAGATGGCAGAATTACAGCCGCCAAAGGAAGTAAAGCTGATTTCGTGGAACGAAGCACAGGCGGAACATGCTGTGGATGTGTGGATTACAAAAAAAAGAGCCACGGGAAGACCGTAAAACGCTTGTTTTAGCTCCGAAAACAGCCGTACTTGGCATGGGATGCAGAAAAATAAAAGTTATAAAGAGATAAAACAAATGATAAAAACATTGGTGGATAGCAGAAAAATAGACCTGGATGATATCTATGCCCTGGCATCGGTTGATGTGAAGGAAAAAGAACCCGGTCTGCAGGAACTGGCACAGCATTTGCGGGTACCGTTTGTCGTTTTTTCTGCCGGAGAACTGAAAAAAGTGTCAGGTGATTTCACCGCATCCGCGTTTGTATCCCGAACCGTGGGAGTGGATAACGTATGTGAGCGTGCTGCGGTCGCTGCAGCAGACGGAGGTAGTTTGCTGATACATAAGCAGGCTATGGATGGCGTGACAATTGCCGTGGCAAAACGGGAGAAAATCGTATTGCAGTTTGTGTGAAACGAAAGGAAGGAGAAAGAAATGAAACACCGGATTTATGTGGTCGGTATGGGACCGGGACAGGAAAATATGATGACGCAGGAAGCCATGCAGGTGTTAGAAGCCAGTGATGTGATCATCGGTTATACCGTATATCTGAAATTGCTTGGGGAACGGTTCGGGTGCAAAGAATTATTGTCCACACCGATGCGGCAGGAGCGGGAACGCTGCCAGATGTGTTTCGAGAAGGCAAGAGAAGGCAAAAAAAGTGGCATTGATCTGCAGCGGAGATGCCGGAATTTACGGATGGCATCCCTGATGCTGGAAATCGGAAAATTATATGATGATTGTATCATTGAAGTAATTCCCGGAATAACAGCAGCAAGCAGCGGTGCGGCAGTGCTTGGGGCTCCTCTCAACCATGATTTTTGCGTGATCAGCCTGAGTGATCTTCTCACCCCGTGGGAGAGGATTAAAAAGCGGCTGATTGCAGCGGCAGAGGGAGATTTTGCAATGGCAATTTATAATCCGTCGAGCCATAAACGGGCAGACTATCTGGAGCGTGCCTGCAGAATTCTGATGGAACACGGGGTGGAACCGGAGCGTGCCTGTGGGTATGTGGAAAATATCGGACGCGATGATACGAAAGCCGTAACACTTCCCATGGAGGAACTGGTGCATACACCGGTGAACATGTTTACCACGGTATTTATCGGGAATTCCCAGACAAAAATTATTGATGGAAAGCTTGTGACACCGAGAGGATACCATATATAGCAGCAGAAAACGGGGAAGAGGAATAAGATGGCAGAGAAAGTGTTAATTTATGCGGGAACAACGGAAGGTCGTCTTCTCGCACAGGAACTTTCACGGGCACATATTGCCTGTGATGTGCATGTAGCAACCGAATACGGTCAGATGGTCATGCCGGAACTTGCCGGGGTGAAGGTCTGTGTAGGAAGACTGGACGTAGAGGAAATGCGCGCCCTGCTGAAAAAAACGGACAGAACAACTATGCGGCAGTCGTGGATGCTACGCATCCGTTTGCCACAGAAGTGTCTGCCAACATCCGGGAGAGTACAAAAGGAAGTGGAATTCCATATCTGCGGCTCCAGCGGCGAATGGACGATGGAATCTGTAGCATACCGGAAAACGAAGGCATGAAAGAGCGCGCTGGAACCGTGCATGTGTTTGCCGATTATGAAAGCTGTGTCCAGGCACTTACGGACACATCCGGAAACATTCTTCTGACAACCGGAAGCAAAGAGCTGGCGGTATTTGCACCCCTGAAGGAGCGTTTGTTTGTGCGTGTGCTTCCCGGATTGGAGAGTATCGGTCTCTGTGAAAAGGCGGGTATCCGCGGAAAGCAGATTCTTGCGATGCAGGGTCCGTTTTCGGAGGAAATGAATCTGGCAATGATCCATCAGTTTTCGATCCGCTATCTGGTTACAAAAGCCAGCGGTGCGCACAGCGGATTTCAGGAAAAACTTGCGGCAGCGCAGAAAGCAGGTATTACGGCATGCGTGATCGGGAAACAGGAACAGGAACAGGGAATGTCTTATGCACAGGTAACCGAAACACTTTCCCGTCTGCTTGGACATACGATTTCCGGTTGTCCGGAGGTGGAAATTTCCCTGATTGGCATCGGTATGAGTGCAGCGACACTGACACAGGAAGCAAAAAGAGCGCTGGAAGAGTCTGATGTGGTTTTTGGGGCAGAACGGATGCTCGAAGTGGTGGAAAACAGTAAGGAAACCTATCCTTTTTATCTCGCAAAAGATATTTTACCGGTTTTAAGACAAAAGGAATCCCAAATGGATGGCCAGAAACTGAAAGTCTCCATATTATTTTCCGGAGATACTGGATTTTACAGTGGAACAGAAAAATAAAAACAGAATTAAATAAAAATAATTACAAAAAAATTCGTATTTTTCCAGGAATTTCATCCGTTTCCTACCTCTCTGCGGCAACAGGAATTGCCTGGCAGGATGCAAAAATTTTAAGTATTCATGGGAAAAAGGATACCGCGGAGACCAGAGCGCTCGTTCTCGATGCAATCCGGCATTTTCCCAAGACGTTTCTGCTGGTTTCCGGGGTGGAGGATGTCCGACGGATCGGATGCTGGATAGAAGAAGAAAAATTGACGCAAACCCGCATGATTGCTGGATTTCAGCTCTCTTATGACAGAGAAAAATCCGCGAGCTATCGTATGAAGAGGCAAAAAATACAAAAGAAGAGGCCTGTATACCCTGTTGTTATGCAATGAAAATGTGCAAAAAAGACGTCTTGTTCCGGGAATGTCCGATGAATCATTTTTGCGTGTCGTGGAAGGGGAAAAAACAGTTCCGATGACCAAGGAAGAAGTGCGCGCGCTTTCCTTATGTAAACTTGGCCTGACGGAAGATGCTGTGGTATATGATGTGGGGAGCGGTACCGGATCAATTGCAGTGGAGTGCGCAAAATGCAGTCCGGGGATTCGTGTGTACGCCATTGAGCAAAAAGCCACAGCACAGCAGCTTCTGCGCCGGAATCTGGAAAAATTTCATCTGGCAAATGTGATTCCGGTGGATGGGAAAGCACCGGAAATATTGGAATCCCTGGAACCTCCGACACATGTATTTATTGGGGAAGCAGTGGACGCCTTGCGGATATTCTGCATGTCATCTGGGAGAAGAATCCACGGACACGTGTGGTTGTCAATGCCATAAGTCTTGAAACCGTGGCTCAGATTACAGAACTTGCTGCAGGGAAAATGCAGACAGAAATCATACAGGTGCAGGTCAGCAGAGCAAAAACCGTGGGAACCTATCATCTGATGCAGGCTGAGAACCCCGTATATATCTGTGTGCTGACGATGGCATAATGAGGAGAGAACTATGTTACACAGTGGAATGGTACTGGCAGCGCCGCAAAGTGGCAGTGGAAAAACGACAATCACCTGTGCGTTGCTGGCAGCAATGAAAAACAGAAAATTTGCAGTTCGTGCGTTCAAAAGCGGACCAGACTATATTGATCCCATGTTTCACCGTCAGGTGATTGGTGTACCGTCGCGCAATCTGGATACGTTTTTTTCAGGGGCAGATCAGATCCGGGAACTGTATGGATATGACCGGGAGAACTTCACCTATTCGGTGATCGAGGGAGCGATGGGATTATACGATGGTCTTGGGGCACACAAAAAGAGGGCTCTGCCTATCACCTGGCGCAGACTCTGGATCTGCCGGTTGTGCTTGTGCTGGATGCCCGTGGGATGGGGCGCACGATGGTGGCACTTCTGGCAGGGATATTACAGTATGACAGGGATCACCGGATCATTGGTGTGATATTAAACCGCACATCGGAAGGGTTCTGCCGGACAATGACGCCGGTGATTGAGAAAGAACTGGGCCTTCCGGTGCTGGGATGTTTTCCGGTACAGAAAAATCTGCATCTGGAGAGCCGGCATCTGGGTTTGAAAATGCCACAGGAAATGGAAGGTCTGCGCAAGCAGGTCAATCAGGCTGCGGAAAAACTGGAAGAGACCGCAGATCTGGATCGGATGCTGCAGCTGTTGCAAAGCTGGGCACTTTTACATGCGTTTCGGGACGGAAAAACGAAACTGCCTAAATTACAGGAACCGGGAAAAGACAAAGGGGTTTTACAGAAAAAGGAAAACAGCAGGAGGAATGTCCGGTTATTGCAGTTGCAAAAGATGAGGCATTTTGTTTTTATTATGAGGATAACCTGCGGCTTCTGGAAGCGTATGGTGGAAAACTCGTCTGGTTTTCGCCGCTTGGACAGGAAAAAATTCCAGAGGAAGCGGATGCGCTTCTTCTGGGAGGAGGCTATCCGGAGCTGTGTGCCCGGCAGCTTTCAGAAAATGTCTCCATGCGCAATTCCATCCGGGAGGCAATTGAAAATGGTATGCCGTCCGTGGCAGAGTGCGGCGGGTTTATGTATTTGCATGAATCCATGACAGATGAAGAAGGAGAAAACTGGCCGATGGCAGGTATCATAACGGGCAGCTGTCATAACCGGGGAAAACTTGTACGTTTTGGCTATGTAAATGTGATGGAACAGACGTCCCATTTCCTGGCGGGAAAACCTGTCCGTGCACATGAATTTCATTACTATGACAGTGATAACAACGGAGAAAGCTGCGTGGCGGTCAAACCGGTAAGCGGAACATCATGGACATGTATCCACGAGGACGACAGAAACTGGTGGGGTTATCCACATTTGTATTATCCGTCCAATCCGGCATTTGTGGAACACTTTGTACAGGCAGCACGCTTATATCACAGAGAGAGGAATGCAAAATAACATGAAAAAAGCAATTTTAATTGTGAGTTTTGGAACAACCTATCCGGATACCCGGCAGAAAAATATTGCAGCCATCACGCGGCAGGTCCGGGCATTGTATCCGGATGCCGTGGTAGAGGAAGCTGTCTCGAGTACGATTGTGCGTAACGCAATGAAAAAGCGCGAGCATATAGAAGCAAAGAGTCCGACGGAAGCTCTCGAAAGCATGAAAAAACAGGGAGTGACGCATGTAGCTGTATTTCCTACCCATGTGATTGACGGAATTGAAAATCACAGACTCAAGGAAGCGGCGAAAAAAAATATGCCGGTGCTTTCGAGCAGATTGCAGTTGCCGATGCGCTTTTGGCAAAACCGCAGGATTATGAGGATGTGGCAAAAGCACTGTGGGAGTCGCTGAAGGAAGAGGTGGGAGATTTCCCATTGATTTTGATGGGGCATGGAACCGAACATGCGGCAGATGCCAGTTATGCGATGATGGAACAGTCGCTGCGTGCTTATGCAAAGCATGAAATCTATATCGCAACAGTGGAGGGAAGTATTACCATTGAAGACGTGATTGCACGGATGAAGTCCGGGCTGCAGAGCAGACAGAACGGGAAAGTGCTTCTTACACCGTTTATGCTGGTGGCGGAGACCATGCAAATAATGATATGGCAGGCGGCATGCAGGACGGGGAGCAGCCGGATGCGGATTCCTTTGCCGGAAAATTGCAGGCGGCCGGATACCAGCCGGAATGTGTGATTCGGGGAATTGGGGAGTATCCGGCTGTCCGGGAGGTGTATCTGACTCATTTGCGACAGGTAACGAAAAATTATTTTGTGATTTAACAACAGAAAATCGTCCGGGTATCCTTTATGGAATCGGTGTGGGACCGGGAGATCCGAAACTTATGACCATACAGGCATTGGAAACGATTCGCAGCTGTGATCTCATTGTGCTTCCGGCAGTGTCAAAAGAGGAATGTTATGCGTATCGGATCGTGGAGCAGGTTTGTCCGGAAATTGCAGATATGCCACTTCTTTGCATGCCATTTCCGATGATCAAAGATGCACAGAAACTGGAACTGGCACACAAACGGATTTATGATGCTGTGGAAGATTATCTCCGGCAGGGACTGCGGGTAGGAATGCTCACAATTGGAGATCCGGGGATATATTCTACCTATATGTATATGCACAGATGTGCAGCAGATGCCGGCTGGGAGGCGCGGATCGTAAGTGGTGTGCCGTCGTTTTTGTGCAGTATCGGCAAGACTGGGGATTTCTCTGGGAGAAAAAAGATGAGGAAATCCATATTATTCCGGCGGCGTATGACGTGCGTGAGTCACTCGGTTTTCATGGTACACGCATTTATATGAAATCCGGGAAAAAACTCGAAGAGTTATTATGGGTGCTCCGGGAATCGATGCAGGATAAAGAGAGCAGAGTGCACCAGGACATTTATGGAATATCCAATTGCGGCATGGAGAATGAACAGGTGTATTGTGGCCTGGATGAACTGGAACAGGCAAAAGGATATCTGACAACTGTGATTGTGAAGGAACATGTGGTACAATAGAAAGCGTTCGATTTTAGAAAAATCTTTTAATGTCTGGAAAAAAGGAGTGTCATATGTGGAAGATCAAGCACATTTTTGACGGAGAGTATGGGTGTGAGGAACTGGCAGAAGGGCAGCGGCCGAAGGTGTCGGTGACTCTGATCAATGAAAAAGAAGAAGAAACCTGTTTTTCTGTGGAGGACAGCTGGCTGACTGAGCACGGATTAAATGAGGGAGATCTCTGGCCAAAAAAGAAGATGAGTTCCTATAAGAACAGTGAAAAACAAAAGCAGGTGATACGAACCGTATCACCTACTTTTGTTTTGCGTTTTATAAGGAGATGTCAATATGCATATTCTGCGTGCTGATCAAGGACATAATGTTCTCCTGTACAGCGGAATTCATCTTACGGGAAAGCTTGACGAGCTTCTGCGGATATTCCTGATCCGGAGAGCAGCTTTCGTGCCTTGGAATTATTGGCGGTTTTCAGAAGGTCTTTGTTGAGATCCAAAGTGCCATCACTGTTTATCGTGATACCTAAATCTTCCAGTTCGTCTGCGTGTTTTTTACTCAGCGTGTTAAGCTGCTTGACATAACGTTTGGTTTCGTAGTCGGAACTGGATTTCCCGGAAGTGACCGTATAGTTGTAAGTATCCACAAAGGCTTCAATGGCAGCCTTCGATGTATCATTGAGATCATCGTCTTTCTCATCCGTGTCGGAACCAAAATCACTTTTGGAAAGCCGCTTGGCAGCCCTGTTTAAAGCACGGCTGTCTTCGTAGGAAAGCTCCACATTACTGTAACCGGACCGACCGGAGGTTTTGGCTGCTTTCTGATTGTTGGTATAGAAATTTCTTAAAAAATAATTCGTGGATAATGATACCCCAGAGGAAACTTTTGTGGACATAATAAACATCCTTTCTTAAAAAGGTTATAATTTCTATATTTTACTATTTACATCGGCACTTGTTCTTTACTTCTTAACCCAAACAAGGTAAAATATTTTATATAGACAGGAACAGAGTAGATGAATTCAGGAGGCAATTACAGTTATGGAACGAAAAGCATTTGGAAAGCTTGCAGATGGAGAAGAGGCAACACTTTATACTATTTCCAATACGAAGGGGATGTATGCACAGATTACAGATTTTGGAGCATCCATTGTATCACTTGTGGTAAAAGATAAGGACGGAAAAAATACAGATGTGGTCCTTGGTTATGAAAATGCAGAGACTTATCAGCAGCAGATGGCCAGTTTTGGAGCAGTTGTTGGAAGAAACTGCAATCGTATTGCAAATGCGGAAATTGTGATCGATGGAGTTACCTATCAGCTTGAGAAAAACGATAATGAAAATAATCTGCACAGTGGTTCACAGGCGACTTCAAGACGTCTGTGGGATGCTGAGGAACAGACGGCAGACAAAATTACATTTGTAATTAAGGATGCAGAAGGTCAGCAGGGATATCCGGGGAATGCAGTTATGAAAGTAACGTATGAAGTAACTGAAGCGAACGAACTTTCCATTACATATCATGCAACAGCGGATAAGACAACGATTTTTAACATGACAAATCATGCATATTTCAATCTGAATGGTGCCGGAAGCGGCAGTGCCATGGAACAGATTCTGCAGATCCGAGCGTCTCATTACACACCGGTAATTGATGCAAAATCCATTCCGACCGGTGAGATTGCTTCGGTGGATGGAACACCGTTTGATTTCCGGGAAGCAAAGCCGATGGGCAGAGATATTGAGCAGGCAAATGATCAGCTTTCTTACGGCCATGGATACGATCATAATTTTGTTCTGGATAAGGAGCGGGCAGGGCTTGAAAAGATTGCCACCGCATACAGTACAAAGAGTGGCATAAAGATGGACGTGATTACGGATTGTATCGGGATGCAGCTTTACACGGCGAATTTCATTCAGGGACAGAAAGTGCAGGGCGGAGCAGTATGCAAAGAGCGGGATGCTTTTTGTCTGGAAACACAGTATTTTCCAAATTCCATCAATGAGCCAAATTTTACAACACCATTGACAGAAGCCGGAAAATCATATGATACAAAAACGGTCTATGCATTTTCGATTGCATAGATATAAATACAGGATGTAAAGGGGAAGAGGATGTTAAAAAAGGCAGCCTCTTTTTCTTTTGGAATCAGAATAGGGTAGGAGGATAAAATGAAAATCGTATTTTTGGATGCAAAAACAATTGGAGATGATATTGATCTGTCTGCATTTGAAAAACTGGGAGAGGTGGTAACATATAATTTTTCCACTACAGAAGAAGCTTTGGAACGGACCGTGGATGCAGACGTGATCGTGTTAAACAAAGTGGAGATTAATGAGCATTCGATTGGAAAAGCAAAAAAACTGAAACTTGTCTGTGTGACGGCAACGGGAACAAACAATCTGGATAAGGAATATTTAAAAAGCCGTGGCATAGAATGGCGTAATGTCGCAGGATACTCCACGGAAAGCGTAGCCCAGCATACGTGTGCCATGCTGTTTTATCTTTGGGAAAAGCTTGCGTATTATGATCAGTATGTCAAATCGGAGAAATATGTGGGAGATGTTATGTTTACCCATTTTGAGAAAAGGTTTCATGAGCTGAGCGGAAAAACCTGGGGAATCATTGGTCTGGGAAATATCGGGAGACGTGTGGCGGATATTGCAAAGGCATTCGGATGCCGGGTGATCTATTATTCCACTTCCGGTAAGAATTCTCAGCAGGGATATGAACGTGTGGAATTTGATGCGTTGTTGGAACAATCAGATATTGTTTCTGTTCATGCACCTCTTGATAAAAATACGCGGGGACTCATGAACCGGGAAGCATTTCGGGAAATGAAATCGTCTGCAGTTTTTTTGAATCTTGGACGAGGACCGATTGTTGTGGAACAGGATCTGGCGGATGCGCTTGAGGCCGGAGAAATCGCGGGTGCGGGGCTGGATGTCCTTTCCGCAGAACCAATGCGGAAGGATAATCCGCTTCGCAAAATCAAAGACAGCGAAAAGCTGATTATCACTCCTCATATTGGCTGGGCAAGCGTGGAAGCACGCACGCGTTTGATGGAAATTATCTGTCAGCAGATTGCGGATTTCCAAAATCAGATTATATTATAATCATATGTCTCTTATATAATAGGAAGAAACTCTTTTATTCATCACAAGGCAGACCACTCAGAAACGAAAGATTACCGTACGCGGACAGAAAGCGTGCGGTTTTCTTTTTGCGGAAAACCAGAGTGCTGCAGATGCGCGTATTGGACCAGACGTTGATGATAAATTTTTTCAGCCTGATCATAAAGCTCTGGAAAAGAAGCCGTGGAAGATTTCTTTGTCCATGGATGAATCCAGACGCGGTGGTGCAGATTCAACGGATCTTTTATAAAACGATAATAATCGCTGGCAACCATCGGAGATAAAAAAGCACGTCCAAGGAAAATTTTCTCGATCAGACGGGATAATACTTTCTTCTGGCCACTTGGATCATTCAGTAAATGGGTTCCAAGTTTCATCCAGAATGGTGCACCGCTCAGGAAAAGTTCACTCACGGAAATATCCGGATAGGTGTTCCGGTATGCGTAACACAGCATTCGCACAATGACTTTCCGCTGGAGCGTTGTCAGACGAATCGTTGCGTTCTGATGAAACTGGGAAGGATACAGATGCTTTTTCTCATATAAAAGTTCGGAATCGAGTTCCGTTTCGAAATAAGCATGCTGACCAAAATATTCCGTATTGGAAGGTGGGGTCTGGGCATTATAGCCTGTAAATGCATATACATAGGGATGAATCGTACAATCCAGTGTGTAATGACCCATAAATCCACAGATGTAAGCGTCTGCAATAGAGAGGGAATGTTTTTTCCCTGCAAAAAGTTTGCGGCTTTGCAGCAGATTGGCAAAAAACTGGCCAGTATCCTTGCGATGTGCCAGATCTCCAATATTTTTTCGATGCATCAGGTAAGAGGGAAGAGAGTAAAAAAACAGATCAGGTCCCTGCAGACCAAGTGCATATGCGCTGTGATCGCGTCGGATCATATTGTGCATGGATGTGGAGGTCAGACGTCTGCATGCGTCTATGCCAAACAGATAGTGGGTGGTAAAACCCGGCATACAATCACTCCAATCTTCAGTAAATAATCAATTTTTTAAAGAAACAACAGCATTATAGTATATTTTATTGCTTCGGTCAATTTTCAGCAGATGTAAATATTTTAGGTTGACTTTACATAAGATAGTGGTATAATGTCACGTAGTATTCAAAACTACGTTTTGAGTCTGCAACAAAAAATTATATCCAAAAATCGTTGGAAAAATGCACAAATCATGTTTTTTTAGACATTTTCAGAAGATTGTATATTGCAAACATACATGGTTTTGTGATTGAATATGTTCATTCGGTGGAAAAACAACTATACTTCCAATGGATGAAATATCTTATGATTTATTTACACAAGAAAGAAAACGGAGGAGTAAGAAAATGGCAAGTTTAAAGATGCGGCAGAAAGACAGGCGTTTTCGCTCGCTATCGATGCTACGTTAAAGAGTCTGAATAAGGACAGAGAGAAAGGATTGCTCAATATTGTAAATCTTGCGCAGAAATTTATGGGAAATAATTTCCGTTCTGATGCATATGAAGGCACAAAGAAAATGATTCAGAATCCGGACAGCAAGTGGATGCATTATGTAAATCGTCTTCTGGATGAGACAGATCCCCATGTTGCTAAGATGACAGCATTAAATCTTGGATATCAGGCAGCGTTTGCAGGAACCAAGAAGATTCGTAAAATGAGAGAAATTGAGAACTGCAATATTCCGTGGCTCATTCTTATGACCCGACCAGTGCATGCAACCTACATTGTACAGGATGCTGGGCAGCAGAGTACGGACATAAATTAAACCTGACATTTGATGAGCTAGACAGCATTGTAACTCAGGGAAAGGAACTGGGCGTATATTTTTATATGATGACCGGTGGAGAACCACTGGTACGTAAGGCTGATATCATCCGTCTGTGTGAGAAACACAATGACTGCGCATTCCATTGCTACACAAACGGAACACTTGTAGATGAGAAGCTTTGCGAGGATATGAAGCGTGTAGGAAATCTTTCCCTTTCCATTTCCCTTGAGGGATTTGAAGATGCCAACGATTTCCGACGTGGAGAAGGTGTATACAATAAAGTCCTTCACGCAATGGATCTGTTACATGAGAACGGACTGATCTTTGGAAACAGTGTATGTTATACAAGCAAGAATATGGATGCGGTTACCAGTGATGAGTTCTTTGATCTTCTGATCGAGCATGGAAGCCGTTTCGCATGGTATTTTCATCTGATGCCGGTAGGAATGAAGGCTTCACCGGAACTGATGCCGACCAAGGAGCAGAGAGAATATATTTACCACAGACTGCGTGAAGTTCGTGGATTTGAAGGTGGAAAAGAAATCTTCGTTATGGATTTCCAGAACGACGGTGAATACGTTGGAGGATGTATCGCCGGAGGACGTAACTACTGTCATATTAACCCGAAGGGTGATGTAGAGCCATGTGTATTTATTCACTACTCTGGAGCAAACATCCGCGAGAAATCCCTGCTTGAGTGTCTGAAGCAGCCGTTGTTTATGGCTTACCGTGATAACCAGCCATTCAACGAAAACATGCTTCTGTCCATGTCCGATGCTTGAGAATCCGGAGATTTTACAGAAGATGGTTCATGAGACCGGAGCTCATTCTACAGATGTAGAACAGGAGGAGCCGGTTGAGCATCTGTGTGGAAAGTGCGTAGATTACGCAAAGGATTGGAAAGAAACAGCAGATAAACTCTGGGCTGCACATCCATATAAGCAGAAGGGATACACAAACTTCAAAAAAGAAATAATTCACACAAAATTAAGATTTCAGACAGGATTCCCGGTTTACATGCCGGGAATTTTGTTGTATTGTAATGGCATGAAACCAAAATTTAAAATCAAACTTCAATACGATAAAAAAAATAACATCTGGGCGGCGATTGCAATTATATTGGCAGTCGTAATGTATGTGACCATTGATTTTTCCATCGTTGCATTGATCGCATATGGATTTTTGTACTATCTGGTAAAAAGTCTGCATCTGGAACTGGATGACCGGTGTCCGTGGCTCTGGACACTGATTCTGTTTATCGGAGGTTCCTGTCTCACCACTTTTTCGATACAGTATATGCTGCTTGATCCTGAAAACTTTACGAGGACAACGTACGAGAAGCTCTTTTTAAATGTGTTTTGCTGTCTGATTGTCTATTTTGTTGTGCAGATTTTTACGAACAACAGTGGGCTGACCTGCATCATTGCCCATGTGTCGCTGCTTTCGTTTGGATTTGTAGACTATTTTGTATATCTGTTCCGCGGAAATGAATTTACGTTTTCCGATATCAGATCCATTGGAACCGGTCTGAGTGTGGCAGGAAATTATAAATTGCAATTGAACGATCGTGGAGTATATGTGATCTTTCTGGCAGCATTGTTTATTGCTTTTGTCCGCAAATGGAATGTCCGGTTTACCGGAAAAATTCAGATGCGGGTAATTTCTGTGATGGCGATTGCCTTAAGTTGTGTGATCATTGCAGCAAATGCTTATGATGTAAACACAGAGACGTGGGAACAGAAGGGAACTTATCGCAATGGATATCTGTTGAATTACGTACTGGGGTTCGTGACAGTTTTATTTCTGCTCCGGAAGGATATTCCAAATATAAGATCAAAGAACTGGAGAAAACCTATCAATCCGATAAAAAGGATTACAGCACAACAAATGAAAAGCAAAAAATCCGACGATCATTGCCATTATGAATGAATCGTTTTCCGATCTGAGTGTGTTGGGGGATCTGCAGACCAACATGCCGCTCACACCGTTTATCGATTCTTTGAAAGAGAATACAACGAAGGGATATGCACTTTCGTCGGTATTTGGCGCGAAGACTCCTAATTCGAGTGGGAATTTATGTCCGGAAATTCCATGGCATTTCTTCCGATGGGATCCGTTGTTTATCAGCAGTATATCAGTGATACTCCGACAACGATTGTGTCAAATCTGAAAGATGACGGGTATACGTGCATTGCCATGCATCCATATTATGAAACCGGATGGAGCCGGAATCTGGTGTATCCGCATATCGGGTTTGACGAAATGCACTTTATTGATTATTTTGACCAGACAAAGATCCTGCGGGAATATATTACCGACCAGGAACTGTATGATAAGATTATCAAGCGTTATGAAAACCGTAAAATAATGAAAAACTGTTCTTTATGGGAATTACCATGCAGAACCACGGTGGTTATACGGAAACCTATGACAATTTTCCGGAGAATTATTATAAAGTTGGACGTTCTTATACGGATGCCAACCAGTATCTGTCCCTGGTACACGAGAGTGATGAGGCAGTAAAAACCTGATCAGTTATTTTTCAAAGGTAGATGATCCGGTAGAAATCATTTTCTTTGGAGATCATCAGCCAAGCTTAAACAGTAATTTTTATCCGATTCTGAATGGAAAAGGACTCACAGGGCTGACGGAAGATGAGCTGGAAAAACTGTACACAGTTCCGTTTTTTATCTGGACCAATTATGATACACCGGAAGAAACGGTAGACATTACCAGTCTTGATTATCTGTCTACCATGGCACTGGAACGGGCTGGAATTGAGCTTCCGGCATACAATAAGTTTCTGGCAGATATGCAGGAGGTTGTTCCAGCCATCAATTCCAGAGGCTATTATTCCAAAAGTAAAGGTTGCTATTTGCATATCGATGAGGCCGAGGGAGAAGAAAAAGAATGGATTGAAAAGTATCATATGCTGCAATATAATTCGATGTTTGACAAAAGAACCGCAGCAGCTTTTTTCTTCCCATATAATCTAAAAAGCAAGTAGAACAATCAGGCAAGGGGAATTAAGATGAAACTGAGTGAGTTATTAGCGTATGACAATATTGTAATACAGTGCCATGACAATCCGGATGCAGATACCATTGCATGTGGATTTGGGGTCTATCTGTATTTGAAATCCAAAGGAAAAGAACCACGTCTGATTTACGGAGGGCAGAATGTGATCCGGAAAACGAATCTGGTGATGCTGATCCGGGATCTGAAAATACCAATCGAGCATGTGGATTATCTGCACAAACCAGAGTTATTGGTGATGGTGGACTGCCAGTACCATTCCGGAAATTCTGCAGTGTTTGAAGCAGAACATATTGCTGTAATTGACCATCACCGGATCTGCACGGAATTACCAGAGCTTTCCGAGGTGCGTTCTAATCTGGGCGCGTGCTCGACACTGGTCTGGAATATGCTCAAAACAGAAGGATTTGATGTACGAGGTAATCGTGAGTTGTCAACAGCACTGTATTATGGATTATATACGGATACCGGAAGTTTGACGGAAATTGTACATCCGCTAGACCGGGATCTGCGTGACGAGGCAAACTTTGACCCGGCAATCATGAGGAAACTCCGCAATGCCAATCTTTCGCTGGAAGAACTGGAAGTTGCTGGAGCAGCACTTCTTCATACGGATTATGTAGAAGAATTTCGTGCCGCGATTGTAAAAGTGGGGCAGTGTGATCCGAATATTCTCGGACTGATTTCCGATCTGGTACTGGAAGTGGATGCGATTGATATCTGTGTGGCATTTAATCTGCAACCAGAAGGTGTGAAGTTTTCAGTGAGAAGCTGTGTGAAAGAAGTCAAGGCGAGTGAACTTGCGGCAGAGTTGTGCAAAGGAATTGGTTCCGGCGGAGGACATCTGGAAAAAGCGGGTGGCCTGATTCCGATGGAATTGATGACACAGGAATATTTAAAGTTTTGCAAAGAACATCATTTTGCACCGCGCATGGAGTATGATGCACAGGGAAGACATGAACAGCCGGCAGCTTCGGGTATTAAATCTGTTATCGAGCAGCGTATGCGGGACTATATGGGAAATACCGATATTGTGTATGCACAGGATTGCAGAATAGAGGCAGAGGATGCAAAGACGTACTGCAGACGCTCCGTTCCGTGGGGATATGTCCGGGCAACGGATCTCTTTGCGGAGGGAACGCAGGTGACTGTGCGGACTCTGCAGGGAGATATGAAAGCTACAGTGGAAGCAGGAATTGTTTTTATCATTGACCGAAAGGGGAATGTTTCTTTCGTAATGAAGAGGCTTTTATGGAAGAATTCCGGATTTACACGGATTGGAAGTTTGATCTGAGAAATGCAGAGTATGAACCTACCATCAAAGATGTAGAGAAAGGAATCATCGTAGAACCGATGAAATGTGCAAAGGTCTGCGTGCCAAAGGGAACTACAATTGTTCGTGCACGCAGGCTGGAGCGCAAGGTAAAACTGTTCCGGGATAAAGATGAAAACGAACAGTATACACTTGGCCGGGTTGGAGATTACATGGTTGACAGCAGTGATACGATCAACAATATCCGGATTATGCGTAAAGATCTGTTTGAAGAAATCTATCGGGATTCCGGTGAGCAGGAAGAGCAAAAAAGTGTGATCTTTGATCTGGACGGAACCTTGTTATATTCGTTGGAAGATTTAAAAAACGCTACCAACGCGGCATTGGAGTCACAGAATATGCCGACTTGTACGCTGGATCAGGTGCGCAGATATGTAGGAAACGGGGTGCGCATGCTGATGGTGCGTGCCGTGCCGGATGGGGAGAAAACCCGAAGTTTGAAGAGACATTTGCGGAATTTAAAAATATTACGGGGAGCATTGTCTGGATCATACAAAGCCATATCCGGATATCATGCATCTTTTGACTGAATTAAAGGCGCGCGGAGTGAAGACAGCAATTGTATCCAATAAGCTGGACTCGGCAGTAAAAGAATTGGATGAACGTTTTTTCCGGGGTTATATGACTACGGCAATCGGTGAGATGGAAGGTGTGGCAAAAAACCGGCACCCGATATGGTACAAAAAGCCATGAAAATTTTAAAAACGGACACGAAGAAGGCCATTTATGTAGGTGATTCCGAGGTGGATATTCAGACCGCGGAAAACACGGGACTTCCATGTGTTTCGGTCATGTGGGGATTCCGCGATGCGGAGTTCCTTCTGTAAAAACAGAGCACAGGTACTTATTCAAAGACCACTGGAATTGTTGTACTTAATTTAAAAGTTATGGTATCATATAACCAACATACAAGGACAGGAGAAAAAAAGATGGAAGAAAGAATTTCAGGACATACAGGGTTACTTGCACTGATCGGTTCGCCGGTAGGACATTCCGGTTCCCCGGCAATGTACAATTACAGCTTTGCAAAGCTGGGGCTGGATTATGCATATGTTGCATTTGATGTAAAAGAAGATCAGGTAAAAAGAAGCACTTGACGCGGTGAAACTGTTTCATATGCGTGGAATCAATTTGACGATGCCGGATAAGACCGAGGCGGCAAAGTATGTGGATGAGCTGTCTCCGGCAGCACAGATTATCGGAGCTGTAAACACAATTGTCAACGATGACGGCAGATTAACCGGATATATCACGGACGGAGAAGGCTTTGTACACAACCTCAAGGACCATGGCGTAGATATTAAAGGAAAAAGATCACGGTCGCAGGCGGTGGCGGAGCTGCGACAGCCATTCAGGTACAATGTGCATTAGATGGAGCCAGAGATCACGATTTTCAATATTAAGGATGCATTTTTTGAGCGTACTCTTCAGACCGCAGAAAAGATTCGGAAAGCAGTGCCGGGAATTGTTGTCAATGTATATGACATTGCGGATACGGCAAAGATGACAGAGGAGATCACATCCAGTGACATTTTTGCAAATGCGACGATCGTTGGTATGAAACCGATGGATGACCAGAGTGTGGTAAAAGATTTATCTGCATTCCGTCCGGGATTGGTTGTATGTGATGCGGTTTATAATCCGGCAGAGACAAAACTGTTGCGGGAAGCAAAAGAAGCAGGATGTACCTGTATTGGAGGTAAGGGAATGCTTCTGTGGCAGGGAGTTGCTGCATTCCGGTTATATACAGGTATGGATATGCCGGTAGAAGAAGTGAAGGAGAAATTTTTTCATGAATAAAGAAAAGAAAAATATTTTCCTGATCGGTTTTATGGGAGCTGGTAAAAAGCACGATTGCACGTGCGATAAAGCAAAAGCTGGGTTATCCGGTTGTGGAGATGGACGAGCGTATCGTAAAAGAACAGGGAATGCCGATCAGCAAAATTTTTGAAACATACGGAGAACTTTATTTCCGGGAGCTTGAGACAAAACTGATCCAGTCACTAAATCAGCAGGAGCCGACAATCGTATCCTGTGGAGGCGGTGTGGCAATGCGACAGGAAAATGTAGACTGCATGCGGGATGGGGGAAGCGTTGTATTTCTTACGGCAACACCGCAGACCATATACGAACGTGTAAAAACAGTACACCGTCCACTTTTAAACGGTCATATGAATGTTGCATACATTTCTGAACTGATGGAAGTACGCCGGCCAAGTATGAGGCGGCTGCAGACATTCTCGTAGCTACGGATGGAAAAACAAAAGAAGAAATCGCAGAAGAAATTATTGGGCGACTGGAGGAATAAGCGTGAAATTTAATTGGGATAATATTGTATTTCAGATGCTGGGAAAACTTGTGGACTGCGTGTGGGTCAGCATTTTATGGGTGATCTGCTGCATTCCGGTTTTTACGATCGGGGCATCGACCACCGCGTTGTATTACACGGTACATAAATCCATCCGCGGTGACCGCGGATATACCACAAGAACCTTTTTCGGAGCGTTCAGGGACAACTTTAAGGCTGCAACACTGCCATATCTTATATGGCTGGCCGTTATGATTATTCTGGGCTGTGATGCCTATATCACCTATCAGGTATTAAAAACCGGCAGTATGAAGGGCGCATTTTTCTATTTCTTTCTGATTATGATTGCTGTTGCGATTATGTGGAGCGCATTTTTATTCCCATATATTGCAAGATTTGAAAATACCGTAAAGCAGACATTGAAAAATGCATTTCTGCTGATGATAAGGCATCTGCCATGGGCATTGCTGCTGCTGGTGATTTTGATTGCATCGGCTCTGTCGATTTATATTATACCGGTATTGCTTGTGGTAATTCCGGCAGTTACATCCATGGTATTTGATTTTATTTTAGAGCGCCTGTTCCGCCGCTATATGAGTCCGGAGGATTTAGAGCGTGAAGAGGAAAATGATATGTATGCATCATAATACATAAATAAAAACAAAAAGAGAGGGAGAAAAAATGAGTGTAACAATTTCAGAAGCAGTAAAGTATATCGGAGTAGATGATAAGACGATTGACCTGTTCGAAAGCCAGTATGTGGTTCCGCATGGTGTATCTTATAATTCTTATCTGATTTTGGATGAAAAGGTAGCTTTGATGGATACGGTAGACACCAGAGGTGTGGAGCAGTGGGAGAAAAATCTGCTGGCCGCATTAGACGGACGGAAAGTGGATTATCTGGTTGTTTCCCATCTGGAGCCGGATCATGCCGGAAGTATCGGACGTCTGGTAGAGCTTTTCCCGGAAGTAACTCTGGTGGGAAATGCCAAGACATTTCAGATGCTTCCACAGTTTTTTGACGAGCTTCCGGTAGATGAGAACCATAAAATTACAGTGGCAGAAGGAGAGTCTTTGTCCCTTGGTACCCATACGCTGAATTTTTATATGGCACCGATCGTACACTGGCCGGAAGTGATGGTAACTTATGAGAGCAGTGAAAAGATTTTATTCTCTGCAGACGGATTCGGAAAATTCGGTGCACTGGATTATGAAGATCCGGAAGGATGGGCCTGTGAAGCGAGAAGATATTACTTTAATATTGTAGGAAAATACGGTGCACCGGTACAGGCACTGTTAAAGAAAGCAGCAGGACTGGATATCCAGACAATCTGTCCGCTGCATGGTCCGGTATTAAATGAAAATCTTGGTTATTACATTGGATTATATGATACCTGGAGCAGCTATAAGCCGGAGGATAAGGGTGTTCTTGTAGCATATGCATCGATCCATGGAAATACTGCAAAAGCAGCACGGAAATTTGCTGAGATGCTGCGTGCCAAAGGAGTAGAGAAAGTTTCTGTCATGGATCTTTCCCGTGATGATATGGCAGAAGTTGTGGAAGATGCGTTCCGTTATGACCGTATGGTTCTTGCAGCAGCAAGTTACGATGGCGGTGTATTCCCATGTATGCAGGACTTCCTGCATCATTTACAGTCCAAGGCATTCCAGAACCGTACCGTAGGTATTATTGAGAACGGTACCTGGGGACCGACGGCCGGAAGAACGATGAAGGGAATTCTGGAAACCATGAAAAATATTACCATTGTGGAGCCGATGGTAACGATCCGTTCCGCCATGAAAGAGTCCGACCTACCAGCGATGGAAGCTCTGGCAGATGTGATTGCAAATGCATAAGCACTTCGGAAAACGGACCAAAAAGAAACATCATATTGTGCTGATCTGTTCCGCTGTGGTCATTGCGGCGTTTGTGCTTCGCATGCCGGTGGAGATGAATGTAGCAGATGCCTGTGGAATGCAGCAGAAGGTCAATGTGCTTAGCAGCAGTATGCATAACCGGCAGGCGGAGGATTACCTGAATGATGCAGGAGAGTTTTGCATTTCCCAGACAGTGCTCAGGGAAGGGAAACCGTCCGTTGTTCCGCAAGTCAGGCGAATCGGGCTTCTGTTTCCTTCCGGTGAGCCATATGACACAGCAGTGGCTGCTGGTACAGAGAATTCTGACCTCGAAGCCCAAATTTCTTGTTCCACCGGCGCGTCGGCTGATCGTCGGGCGGTATATCCGCGCAAATCCCGTCTGTGTGTGACAGAATGAAACTCAGGGGATACAAAAAATTTGGATAGAGACAGGAGAACAAGCATTATGAGAAAAACAAAGATTATTTGTACCATCGGACCTGCAAGCGAAAGCGAATCTGTACTGACACAGATGTGTAATGCCGGCATGAATGTAGCCAGATTAAACTTTTCCCATGGAAGCCATGAGGAACATCAGAAGAAGATTGATACGATCAAAAAAGTGCGTAAGGCGTTAGGTCTTCCAATTGCGATCATGCTGGATACCAAAGGACCGGAGTACCGGATCAAAACCTTCGAAAACGGAAAGATCACGTTAAAAGATGGAGATACATTTACACTGACAACGGATGATATTGTGGGAAATCAGGAGAGAGTTTCCGTAACCTACAAAAACCTGATCAACAATCTGAAGGTGGGAGATCATGTCCTGATCAACAATGGTCTGATTATTCTGGAAGTAGAAAAGCTGAAAGCACCGGATGCCATCTGTAAGGTTCTTGTCGGAGGCGAGGTGTCGGATAAAAAGAGCATGAATTTCCCGAACAAGGTCATGGATCATGCATTTTTGAGCGAGCAGGATAAGAAAGATCTGCTGTTTGGTATCAAAAACGACGTGGATTTCGTTGCGGCATCTTTTGTTTCCGTAAAGAAAGATGTCGAGGATATGCGTAAATTCCTTGACGAGAACGGCGGCGAAGATATTGATATTATTGCAAAGATTGAGAACCGTTCGGGTGTGGAGCACATTGAAGAAATCTGTGAGATTGCCAATGGTATCATGATTGCCCGTGGAGATCTCGGAGTTGAAATCCCGGGCATGGAAGTGCCTGCGGTTCAGAAGTATCTGATCAGCAAGTGACGTATGCTCGGAAAACGTGTCATCACCGCAACCGAGATGCTCGAGTCCATGATCCAGAATCCCCGTCCGACACGTGCAGAGCTTTCCGATGTGGCAAACGCGGTATACGATGGATCATCCGCGATCATGCTGTCCGGAGAATCGGCTGCCGGTAAATATCCGGTAGATGCTGTGCGGAACATGGCAGAGATTGCTGAGTATACGGAATCCCAGATCAAATATACCAAGCGTTTCCGTACTTCTGATTTTGAGACAAGAAGCATTCAGGATGCCATTTCGCATGCAACTTGTGCGATGGCAGTTGATGTCCAGGCAAAATGTATTGTCGCGAGTACACTCAGCGGAACTACCGCACGTATGGTCAGCCGTTTCCGTTGTCCGGTAGATATCATCGGAATGACGACTTCCGAGAAAGTATGGCGGAAATTGAACTTAAGCTGGGGGGTTACTCCGGTTCTCTGCGAGGAATTCAGTTCGATGGAAGTTATGTTCTACCATGCAATGAAAAAGGCAAAAGAAGTATTTTCATTACAGAGCGGAGATGCTGTTGTTCTGACCGGTGGTCTGATCAATGGCAAAGTAGGAAATACGAATGTGATTAAGGTAGAAACCGTAAAATAAAATAGAACATAAGCGAATGCTGTGTAGTTGGAAAGCGCATGTGACATCTCTGTTGCATGCGCTTTTCGTGTGCTTTTGTGAAAATTTACTACCTTTACGAGGAAAATAGTTTATGCTATAGTATATTTGTACGGAAATAATCAGACAATATTTACAGTTTACCAGGGAAAGGCAGGCCTATGGTAGAGGCCTAAAAAAAATCGATCAGAAGAAGTGCAGGGATATATCAATAGAGATTCAGGAGACTCTGGCAAAATGGGGAAAGTATTTTTTTTACTATTATCCCAAAGAACGCAGAATCAGACCATCAGAGTTTGCAGCCCGTCACATGGGAATCGTGGAGAATGCTGCGGATCTGGAGCATAGTATCCTCATGGACAGAATTATGGAAAAAGAAAAACTGTTAAAACTGTTTCAGGATATTGACCATGGCGCAAAGACGGTAAGTGCAAAGATTCAGTCTTCGGGAAAAGACATGGTATATCAGATCTCTATGGGGAGGATTCAGGGCGGTTCACAGAAACAACCGGAATATGTATTGGGTCTGATCGAACAGATCAGGGCAGACACACGCCAGAATGAGATTATTCAGGCACTGGGAAGCAATTTTAACAGTGTATATTATGTAGATGTGGATCATGATAAGGTATATGCATATAAGGTGAACTCCGCAGTGCGCTCTGTGCTCAATGATACGCTTAAGGCAATTCCGGGATATGAAGCTATCATGGCAGAATATGTGGGGAAGGTTGTCCTTACCGAAGATCGTGAGACAATGCTGTATGAGACCTCCATTGAAAATCTCCGTAAGCAGCTGAGCCTGAAAAAAGCATATCAGTATGATTACCGGATTGTGCGGGATGGGAAAGTAAAATACTGCCGTGCAAAATTTGTAAATACATCGGATGGAGGACAGCTGCACCGGATGGTAGCAGGATTTTCCGATATCAGTTCCGAAAAACAGAGGGAACTTGAGCGCATGGCATATGTGGACAGTGTAACCGGTGGAAATAATTACGAAAGTTTTAAGAAGAAAATCCGGGATTTCCGGCAACCGGGATATCTGGTGTCCATGGACATCCACTCCTTTAAAATTATCAATTCGATCTGTGGAATTATCAAAGGGTATGAAACACTCAAAGGAATCTGGAAATGTATTCAGGAGATACTGGAAAAAGATGATCTGGCAGGACATATCAATGCAGACCGTTTTGTGATTTACAGTAGTGGAAAGGATCAGGAGAAGACGATCCGGCAGTTACAGCAGCTGGGGACCATACTGGCAGAACTGTCGGAAAGGCTGAAGGTTCCGAAGCTGATCCCTTATTTTGGAGTGACGAAGTGGAAACCGGATTCCAAAGTGGAAGAGGTATACAGCGAAGCAAATTTTGCCAAGAATCAGATCAAGGATCGCCAAGATATCAGCTATCAGTTTTACAGCCATGAAGATACGATCCGCATGCTTGAAGATAAAGCCATGGAGGATGAATTTAAACATTCTCTGGAAAATAACTGTTTTGAGGTGTGGTATCAGCCGAAATATGATCCGGAAACAGAGCGGATGGTAGGGGCAGAAGGTCTGATCCGCTGGAGAGATGAAAAGGGAAATGTTATTCCACCCGGCAAATTCATTCCGTTGTTTGAGAGAGACGGACTGATAAAAGTTCTGGATGAGTATGTTTTCCGAAAAGTATGTATGCAGCAGTTAGAATGGCAGAAACAGGGAAAGGAGATTATTCCGGTATCCATCAATCTGTCCAGGGCAAGTCTGTATTTTGACAGTGTGGTCAGCCGGTATCAGCAGATCGCTGATGAAATCGGAGTAAAAACCCATCTGGTTCCGATTGAGATTACAGAGAGCGCAGCAATTGACAATGACAATATCAAGGGGCTGGCAGATAAGTTCCATGACAATGGTTTTCCATTGCTTGTAGATGATTTTGGATCGGGGTATTCTTCCCTTGCAACACTGAACATGAAATGTTTCGATACGTTAAAAATTGACAAAAGTCTGATTGATTACATCGGAGATTTCAGTGGGGAACGATTGCTGGAACATACGATTTTACTTGCAAAGGAACTTGGATTGTGCGTTACGGCAGAAGGTGTTGAGAGAGAAGAACAGGTGGATTTCCTCAAACAGATGAAGTGTGACAGTATTCAGGGATATTACTATTCGAGACCGCTTCCCAAAGAAGAGTTTGAAAAACTTTTGCTGACAGCTTAAATGATAAGAAAAACAGGGAAAACTTTTATGGAATCATAGAAGTTTTCCCTGTTTTATTTATTGACCGAGAAGGGAATCTACATAATTGCGTATTGCATAATTGTCTTCCGGCATCTGACATCCCACAATATATACACCTTCATCATCCGAGCACCGGATGACATGTCCTTCCAGATGGGACTGATCCGAAAGGGCAAAATTTTGGATATCGATAGCAACATCTGCATGTTTGTGATCCATGAAAAACGGATCCCGGATCAGAAATGCAAATCCATTGGCACTGATATTGTCAAGCTGACCGGAGAACGTTGTGTCGGAATCTTTCAGCGTGATGGTACATGGATTGGACACATCTGCCCGTGGGTATTTCCGGCGGTTTTTAATCTCCGGACGTGCGGAAAGCTGCAATGCATAGGCGTGGGAACCGGATGCCGTGTCAGCCTGTATCTGCGCCTGATCCCAACAGTAGAGAACATTGTCAACCGTGACCTGAACCTTACAGGTTTCGGATCCGTTTAACTGTGGATTGTCAGACAAAATCAGGGAAATACTATTTTCCGCAACAGATCTGACTTCTCCGTGATACTCCATGCGTTCCAGATGTTTTGGAAGAATAACTTTTGCTTTCATACCGGCATGAATATCATCCAGACCCATGAAACCACCGATGCCCAGTTCACACATCAGCTCCTGAATTACATTTTCTATGTTATTGATGTTGGAAGCACTTTCCTCATATTTGCTGAGCATGCGTTTGCTTGTTTCATCGGAATCACTGATGCATGTGGTCATGGTTTCCACGATGGAAGATACCTGTTCCATATTTTCCACCAGCTGACGATTGGAAGATTCCACTTCTTTCATGGCAGAATCAATTGTCTGGATGTGTTCACCCAGAAGAGAAGAATCCTGTGTAATTTTATTTACATTTTCACCGGTCTGGGTTACTTTTTCCAGAGTGACCTGAATAAGTTTTAAGGTTTCTTCAATGGAAGAAGTCATTTTTCCTGAAATTTCATCCAGCCGCGAGAGTGCTTCGCTGATCTGTCCGGAAGAATCTTTGGTTTCGGTACTCAGCTTGCGGATCTGTTCCGCAACGACGGAGAATCCTTTTCCGGCTTCCCCTGCACGGGCTGCCTCGATGGATGCATTCAGTGCCAGCAGATTGGTCTGGCTGGAAATACTGTCAATGGTTCCGGTTTCCTGTTTTACGGTTTCAAATTCTGCCTTGAAAGCGTCCAGAATATGTTCTACCTCATTGGACAGATCTGCCATCGTTCCGGCAGTCTGTACCAGACTCTCCAGATCAACGGAACTTGTTTTGCATGTTTGCCGGATTCCGCAGTCAGGGATACCATATCATTGATCATGGAAGCAACATTCTGTACCTGGGAATTAATATCTCCTGTCATTTCCTGCGAGGAGGCTGTCCGGGACTGCAGCTGGCCGTTATGGTCGGTCAGTTTGTTCATTCCGTCTACGACAATGTCAGAACCATGTTTGTTTTCCGTGGCAAGTTCGCGGACAACGGTGATTCCATCCATGATGGTATTGCTGGCGGTTTTAACCTGTTCAACAGTTGTAACAACCCGTTTTAAATCGGCTTTGATACTGTTTGTCAGGGCACCATCGGATTCGATGAGATGGCGGATAGACATGATATAGCCGATATAACAGAGCAGGAGACAGGCAATCTGCAGCTGATAATTTTTCTGGTCCGTTGCAGTATTCTGACCGAGAACGACCAGATGATAAATGACACTGATAATGACACTGGCGATATTGGCGATTGCACATCCCACCATAAATTTCCGGTCTTTGTAAAGAACCAGAAGACTGACAACCGGAAGAATATAGGTAAAGGCAATCGGTGAATCGGTGGTGCAGATCAGGAACGTGTAAAAAATACCGTAACCGACGACAAGCGCATACCGATAGCGGTCATCAGCCTTTCCCCTGATGCGCAAAAAGAAGATCACCGGCAAAAAAAGGAACCCAGCACAGTATTAAAAAATGATGAAATTTGTGGAAGGATACCCACCCTGGGATACATCTGTGCCGTAGTTTGCACTAAGAAGAAGGGCAAATACAAGCCAGATGCGTCTGGCTTTGATATTGGCCTTGGCCTTAAATTCATTTTCATTATAATCCATAATACGTTTCTCCTAGGTGAATGCTAATTCTATTGTATGACGGGATGAACGTTTTTTCAAGTAAAATGCTTTGTTTTCTGTGCATAATTTTTCCGGGATTCCGGCATACTACCCATACAACATGAATATGGAAAGTAATCTGGAAAACAGGAGGAAATTTATCATATGAAAGCAACTGGAATTGTGCGCAGAATCGATGATCTGGGAAGAATTGTGGTTCCGAAAGAAATTCGCAGGACACTGCGCATCCGGGAGGGGGATCCCCTAGAGATTTTTACAAGCCGGGAGGGCGAAATTATGCTCAAAAAATACTCACCGGTTGGGGAACTGGGCGAGTTTGCACAGAAGTTATGCACAGGCACTGGCACAGACCACAGAGGCTCTGGTCTGCATTACGGATCGGGAATATGTGATCGCAGCAGCGGGAACCGGGAAAAAGGAAGTTGAGGGGGAACAGCTGAGCGAAGAAATGGAAGAAATGATTGAAAAGCGCAGCACAGTTGTGAAAACAGGAGAAGAACAGGCCTGCTCCATTACAAAAAAAACAATGTCAACCCTTCCGAAGGGAATTGTGCTTTCAAGTATTCTGTGCAATGGAGACTGTCAGGGTGCTGTGATTCTGGCAGATAACAGCGGACAAAAGGAAACACTTGGACTGTTGAAAGCATTGTCTGCCACAGCTGCAAATTTTCTGGGGAAAAATATGGAGCAGTGAAAATAATAAAATCTTAATAAAAAGATAATTTGCATATACTGTCCAAAAGAGATAAAATGTATGATGTATGTTTCCAAAATAAATATGGAGGAGAGTATATGTCAACCAAGAAGAAAAAGAAAAAAAGAAAAGCAGCATCGCTTTTTTCTGGTTTGTCATAAAGCTGCAGATCGTGCTGATGCTTGTTGTGCTGGCAGGTTTTGGATACTACTATTTTGGCGGATATGCGGATCAGATACAGCAGATGCGCCGTGAGGCAGTGCAGGAAGTATCTGCTTCCGACGATTCTACGTTTATCCCTTCACAGACCTGCTCCGTTTTTGATAAAGACGGAAAACTGATCTCTGAACGAAGGGGAGACAAGAATGCGCAGTATGTCAAATACGAGGATATTCAAAGAATTTTGTCGCAGCGATTATCAGTATTGAGGACAAGAAGTTTTACCAGCATAACGGTGTGGATCTGAAAGGACTTGTGCGCGCGGTCAAAGCCACAGTCATGTCGAAACTGAAAAAATCGCAGGGTGGTACGCAGGGTGGAAGTACGATTACCATGCAGCTTGCCAAGCTGATTTATATGCAGCCGAAACAGACGTGGCAGTACAAGGTGAAGCAGATGTTTCTTGCGTGGGAACTCGAAAAACGTTACAGTAAGGATAAAATTATGGAATTTTATCTGAATAACGTGTATTTTGCAAACGGCTATTACGGAATTGACGCTGCCTGTCATGGATATTTTAACTGTGAACTGAAAGATCTTGATGTATCGCAGACCGCGTATCTGTGTGCGATCCCGAACCGCCCGTCAATTATGATCCGGTGACACACCCGGACAATACCATTACCCGGCGGAATCTGATCTTAAAGAATATGCGGGATGACGGGAAAATCTCCCAGGAAGAGTATTATGAGGCAACCAAAGAAGAGATTGCACTGAACCGGCCGAAAAAAGAGTGACACGGAGAAAATTAACAGTTCGATTGACACTTACACGTATGACTGCGCAACCCGTGCACTGATGGAACAGGAAGGTTTCCAGTTTAAATATTATTTTGATTCGGATAAGGAAAAGAAGTCTTATGGGGAAGCATATGACGAACTTTACAGTGCGTGTCAGAAGAAACTGTTTTCCGGAGGATACAAAATCTATACGACGATTGATATGGAAAAACAAAAGGAACTGCAGTCTGCCATTGATGATACCCTGAAAGGATTTAAAGACAAATCCAAAGACGGAACTTACAAGATGCAGGCGGCAGCAGTATCAATTGATAACAACAGCGGATATGTTGTGGCAATCGTGGGCGGCCGTAAGCAGGATTCGGATAATTATACGTTAAACCGTGCATACCAGAGTTACCGTCAGCCGGGAAGTTCGATTAAGCCATTGCTGGTATATACTCCGCAGCTGGAGCGCGGGTATACTCCGGATACCGTTGTGGATGACCATAAACTAAAAGACGGACCGTCGAATGCAAACAATACATATGCCGGAAAGATTCCGCTCAGATATGCGGTTGCACATTCCATTAATACGATTGCCTGGCAGCTGTATGACGAACTGACACCAAAAGCAGGCCTGCAGTATTTAAAAAATATGAATTTTGCACAGATCAAGGACGGAGATTATACCCTCGCCACATCTCTTGGTGGATTTACCAAAGGTGTTTCTCCACTTGAGATGGCATCCGGGTATGCAGCGGTTGAAAATGACGGACTTTACAGGGAACCGACCTGTGTAAAATCAATTGTGGATTCTGACGAAAATGTAGTCTATACGTCCAGCCTGACGGAAAAAACGGTTTATAAGCAGGATGCGGCGCGGATGATGACGGATATCATGACCTCCGTTATGGACAGTGGAACCGGACGTTCTGCAAAGCTTGCCGATATGCCGTGTGCCGGAAAGACGGGTACAACAAACGATCACAAAGATGGATGGTTCTGCGGATTTACCAGATATTATACAACCGCAGTCTGGGTGGGATGTGATTATCCAAAAGCCATTTCAATCTGAGTGGAAGCACATATCCGGCACAGATCTGGAAAGCATATATGTCTGCGGCTACCACGAGGGATTATCTTCGCTTGATTTCCTTCCTTATGCTCAGCTTTCGGATGATTTTAAAAATCAGCAGAAGCAGGAAGAGGAAGAACACGACAAGATGCGCGAAGAAAACCAGATAGAAGAAAACCAGACGGATGACCAGCAGACTTCCGAGAGCCAGCAGAAAGATAATACAACGGACGGAAGCTCCGAAAATGATAACCAGCCGGACAATAACGACAGCAATGCCGGTGATCAGAATAACAATTCCAAACCGGAACATAGTGGGGACAACGATTCCGGAGAAAGCGGAGGAAACACTGATACGCCGGAAAATGGAGAAAATACCAATAAACCGGACAATAGCGGAACCACGGATAATAGCGGTGATACCGGAGAGAGTGGAGATACCGGTGGTGGAAACGTACAATAAACATATATAAAACAGTGCAACCGATGTATTTATGGATACATCGGTTGATTTTTTTTATCGATACTAGGCAGAAATTCCGGAATATGGTAGAATATAGATACATGGGGTAGAAGAAAAATACATATCACATAGATCAAGGAGGAATCAGGAATTGAAGAAATATGGATTTGGCGTAGACGTGGGAGGAACCACCGTAAAAATGGGATTTTTTGAGACAAGCGGAGAGCTTCTTGACAAATGGGAAATCAAGACAGATACCAGCGATAACGGAAAGGCAGTACTGCCGGATATTGCACAGGCGATTGATAACAAACTGGCGCAGGAAGGCATCAGTAAGAGTGATGTAGAGGGTGTGGGAATCGGTGTTCCGGGTCCTGTGCGGAGTGATGGCGTTGTTAACGGGTGTGTCAATCTCGGCTGGGGAGTGATCAATGTTGCGGAGGAACTCGGTGCACAGACAGGTCTGAAAGTAAAAGTCGGAAATGATGCGAACGTTGCAGGTCTTGGCGAAATGTGGCAGGGCGGTGGGAAAAGGAAGTAAAGATGTCATCATGGTAACGCTTGGTACCGGTGTCGGCGGTGGAATTATCGTGGACGGACATGTGGTTGCCGGATATAACGGTGCAGGCGGAGAAATCGGACACATTACCGTAAATCATGATGAGATAGAGCCTTGTAACTGTGGGCAGTATGGATGTCTGGAACAGTATACTTCTGCGGCTGGTATTGTACGCATGGCAAAACGTAAACTTGCCAAAACACAGGATGCGACAAAGCTTCGTGATTATAAAGATATTACTGCGAAAGACATTTTTGATGTGGCAAAAGAAGGCGATGAAGTAGCTCTTGGACTGGTAGATGAAGTGGGAGAAATTTTAGGGTCAACCCTTTCGAATATTGCATGCGTGACCAATCCGGAAGTTATCGTGATCGGTGGTGGTGTGTCCAAAGCCGGACAGATTCTAATCGATACGATCCAGAAGCACTTTAAGGAAAGCTGCTTCCATGCATGTCGTGATACCCGCTTTGAACTGGCACAGCTTGGCAATGATGCCGGAATATACGGGGCAATGCAACTCATTATCGGATAAGTTCAAAAACAGAACCATATGCACAGCAAACATTTTCTTGTAGGAAGAAAGTGTTTGCTGTGCTTTTTTGTACTCTTTTATCATTACCCTGTTGAAAAAATATCTTGACAATCAAACTATCTTTGCATATACTTTGACTAAGAAACTGTTTGACAATCAAACTATTTCACAATCAAACAAAATTGAAGACAGTAAAAGGAGAACCCATTATGTTAGAAAAGTTAAAAGAAATCATTGCAGACCAGTTAAACGTAGACGCAGATTCTATCACCGCAGAGTCCCGTTTCAAAGAGGATCTTGAGGCAGATTCCTTAGATCTGTTTGAGCTGGTTATGGCTTTGGAAGAAGAGTACGGTGTAGAGATTCCTTCTGAGGATTTAGAGAAGATCCTTACCGTTCAGGATGTCATTGATTATATGAAAAATAAGGGTGTTGAGGCATAAGCTATGAAAACAAGAGTGACAGAGCTTCTGGGAATCGAATATCCGATCATTCAGGGCGGTATGGCATGGGTCGCAACACATGAACTGGCCAGTGCGGTATCCAATGCCGGCGGACTTGGCATCATCGGAGCAGGTGGAGCACCGGCTTCCTGGGTGCGTGAGCAGATTCAGGCAGCAAAAAAAGAAACCGACAAGCCGTTTGGAGTAAATCTCATGCTGATGAATCCGGAAGCGGATGAGATTGCAAAAGTAATTGTGGAGGAAGGCGTTAAGGTAGTAACAACCGGCGCCGGCAATCCGGCCAAATATATGAGCATGTGGAAAGAAGCCAAAATCAAAGTAATCCCGGTTGTGGCAAGCGTGGCATTGGCAAAGCTGATGGAGCGTGGCGGTGCGGATGCACTGGTCGCTGAGGGAATGGAGTCCGGTGGACACATCGGTGCCCAGACGACGATGACACTCGTACCACAGGTAGTAGATGCGGTATCCATTCCGGTCATTGCAGCCGGTGGAATTGCAGATGGACGTGGATTTGCGGCAGCTATGATGCTTGGCGCAGAGGCAGTACAGATGGGAACCCGTTTTGTTGTTGCAAAAGAATCCACGGTTCATGAAAATTACAAGCAGCGCGTGGTCAAAGCAAAAGATATTGACAGTGAAGTGACCGGCATGTCCACAGGCCATCCGATTCGCGTTATTCGTAACAAAATGACCCGCGAGTACTTAAAGAAAGAAAAAGAAGGTGCACCGTTCGAAGAACTTGAGCAGATGACACTCGGAGCACTGCGTAAAGCAGTTGTCGAGGGCGATGTCATGTACGGCAGCGTTATGGCAGGCCAGTCTGCGGGTCTGGTAAAAAAGAAGAGACCTGTGCGGAAATTATCCGGGATGTTATGCGTGGTGCCGAAAAGTTATTGGGACAGAAATAGGAGAAGACAGTGAAGAGAGTATTTATGTTCCCTGGACAGGGATCTCAGTATATTGGTATGGGAAAAGAGTTTTACGACGCCATGCCGGAAGCAAAAAGTGGTTTATGATCTGGCAAATGAAGTGACAGGTCTGGATGTGGCAGCTCTTTGCTTTGAAGAAAATGATAAGCTGAACATTACAGAGTACACACAGATCTGTATGCTCACAACCGAGGCGGCTATTTATACAGCATTACAAGCAGCGGGAATTGGCTGCGACGTTACGGCAGGCTTAAGCCTTGGCGAATATGGTGCGCTGATTGCATCCGGAGCGATGACAATGCGGGATGCATTTGCGGTTGTCCGCAAGCGCGGTATTTATATGGAACAGGCATATCCGGTAGGCGGCGGTATGTCTGCAATTCTTGGACTGGATGCGGAAAAGATCGCAGCAATCTGTGAGGAAACCGCTGCAAAAACAAACAAAGTTGTTTCCATTGCAAATTACAACTGTCCGGGACAGATCGTTATCACCGGAGCAGCAGATGCTGTAGGTGAGGCAGGAGATGCCTGCAAAGGAAGCCGGAGCAAAGCGCGTGGTTCCGCTTAAAGTCAGTCCCGTTCCATTCTGCACTTTTAGCAGAAGCAGGAAAAGAAACTCGGGAGGCACTCGAAGATGTAACGATTCAGCCGATCACGATTCCGTATCTGACCAATGTGACTGCAGATTATGTCAAAGATCCGGCAGACGTTAAGGATTATCTGGTACGTCAGGTTTCTTCTTCCGTGCGCTGGCAGCAGACAATTGAGCGCCTGATTGCAGACGGAGCAGAGGAATTTGTGGAGATCGGACCAGGACGCAGCCTTTCCGGATTCATGAGAAAGATCAATCGCGATGTTACCACATGCAACATCGACAAAATGGAGGATTTCAATAAATATGTTAACCGGTAAAAATGCACTTGTTACAGGTGCTTCAGGGGAATCGGAAGAGCCATTGCGCTGGAGCTGGCAAAACGCGGAGCATTTGTTGTGGTGAACTACAATGGTTCGAAGACGCTGCAAATGAAACGGTTGCAGCGATCAAAGCGGCCGGAGGAGATGCCGTGAGTGTTCGCTGCAATGTCTCTGATTTTACAGCATGTCAGGAGATGATTGAATCTCTTATCAAAGAATATAAGCATATGGATATTCTGGTGAACAATGCCGGAATTACAAGGGATGATCTGCTGATGCGCATGAAGGAAAGCGATTTTGATGCTGTGATCAATACCAACCTGAAGGGAACTTTCAATACAATTCGTCATCTGTCACGCTATCTGTTAAAACAGCGTGCCGGAAAAATTATCAATATTTCTTCGGTATCCGGAATCCTTGGAAATGCGGGACAGTCAAACTATGCAGCAAGCAAGGCGGGCGTGATTGGTCTGACAAAATCTGTTGCAAGGGAGCTTGCATCCAGAGGAATCTGCGTCAATGCGGTTGCTCCCGGATTTGTAGAGACAGAGATGACCGCAGTATTGCCGGAAAAGACCCAGGAAGAATTAAAAAGCAGATCCCGCTTGGCAGAGCCGGACAGGTACAGGATATTGCGAATGCAGTCGCATTTCTTGCATCACCGGAGTCGGATTATATTACCGGGCAGATACTTTCTGTAGATGGTGGTATGGCCATTTAAGGAACCTGATAGAAAGAAAGGAAAAGGAAAAATGAGAAGAGTCGTTGTGACGGGAATGGGAGCAATCACGCCGATCGGCCTGAATGTGGAAGAATTCTGGAAAGGAATCCATGCCGGACAGATTGGATTTGGTCCTATCACGAAGTTTGATGCAAGTGAATATAAAGCACATCTTGCGGCAGAAGTCAAAGGTTTTGTCGGAAAAGAGCATATGGATTTTAAGGCAGCAAAGCGTATGGAACTGTTTGCACAGTACGCAGTAGCAGCAGCCAAAGAAGCCGTTGCGGATGCAGGGCTTGATATGGAAAAAGAGGACGCTTACCGTTGCGGTACAGCCGTTGGATGCGGTGTTGGAAGTCTTCAGGCAATCGAGCGCGAGTATACAAAGATTGTGGAAAAAGGACCGGGCAGAGTCAATCCGATTTTCGTTCCATTGATGATCTCAAACATGGCAGCAGGAAATGTCTCCATCCAGCTGGGATTGCAGGGAAAATGTACCAATGATGTAACTGCCTGTGCGACCGGTACGAATAATATCGGTGATGCGTTCCGCAGCATTCAGTACGGAGAGGCAGATGTCATGGTAGCCGGAGGAACCGAGGCAGCCGTATGTCCATGTGCGATTGCCGGATTCGGTGCACTGACGGCGCTTTCTCCATCCGATGATCCGGAAAAATGTTCCCTTCCTTTCGATAAAAACCGCAGCGGTTTTGTATTGGGTGAAAGGTGCCGGCATCGTTGTTCTTGAGGAACTTGAGCATGCGAAGGCAAGAGGCGCAAAAATCTATGCAGAAGTTGTGGGATATGGATGTTCTGCAGATGCTTACCATATTACTTCCCCACTCGAAGACGGTGCAGGTGCAGCACGCGCTATGCAGAATGCCATCGAGGATGCGGGGGTAGACAAAAACGAGATCACGTACATCAATGCGCATGGTACTGCAACGCATCACAACGATCTTTTTGAGACCCGTGCCATTAAGTTACTGTTTGGGGATCATGCAAAGGACATTAAGATCAATTCTACAAAGTCCATGATCGGTCATCTTCTTGGTGCCGCAGGTGCGGTTGAATTTATCACCTGTGTCAAAGAGCTGGAAGAGGGATACATTCACCGTACAGTTGGTTATGAGACACCGGATGACGAGATGGATCTGAACTACTGTAAAGAAGAATCCCACGAGTCATTTACCTATGCACTGTCAAACTCTCTTGGATTTGGCGGACATAACGCAAGTCTTCTGGTTCGCAAATACGAGGAGTAGAAGCTATGAGTATGACAACACAGGAAATTATGGAAATTCTGCCACACAGACATCCGTTTCTGCTGATTGATACGGTGGAAGAAGTGGAGCCGGGCGTGCGCGCGGTAGCAAAGAAAAATGTAACTTTCAATGAACCGTTTTTTGCCGGTCATTTTCCGGGAAATCCGGTTATGCCGGGCGTGCTGATCGTGGAAGCACTGGCACAGACCGGTGTTGCAATTCTTTCGCAGCCGGAATGGAAAGGAAAGACGGCATATTTTGCAGGAATCAATAAGGCAAAATTCAAGCAGAAAGTTGTTCAGGGGATACTCTGGTGCTTGAAACCGAAATTATCAAGGTGAAGGGACCGATCGGTGTGGGGCAGGCAACAGCAAAAGTAAATGGAAAACTGGCATGTTCCGCAGAATTGACATTTGCAATCGGATAGGGGAAAGGCAATGTTTTTTAATAAAAATATATCAAAGTAAATCACAACGAAGAACCAGAAAAACACAGGCAGAAGAGCCAAAGCAGGAAGAGGCAAAGGAAGCAGCACCTGTTGTAGAGACCGTTACCTGTAAAATCTGCAAAAAAAGAACTGGATAAACAGCGTGTCATTAAAAATAAATATGTCTGCTATGAGGGCGGATATTATTTCCGTGTCCGCACCAAAAACCGTATTCGTATGGTGGCGGATGCAGGAACTTTTGAAACCTGGGATAATGATCTTAAGACCGAAAATCCGCTGAATTTCCCGGAATACGAAGAAAAAGTTGCTGCAACACAGGAAAAAACCGGATTAAACGAAGGCGTAACCATGGGAAGTTGTACAATCAACGGAGAGAAGACAGTTCTCGGTGTGATTGATGCCCGTTTCATGATGGGAAGTATGGGGCACGTTGTCGGTGAGCGAATTACACGTGCAATGGAAAAGGCAACGGAACAGAAACTTCCGGTGATCTTATTCTGCTGTTCCGGTGGTGCACGTATGCAGGAGGGAATTATTTCCCTGATGCAGATGGCAAAGACTTCTGCAGCTGTAAAACGGCATTCAGATGCAGGTCTTCTTTATATTCCGGTTCTGACCGATCCGACGACCGGTGGTGTGACCGCAAGTTTTGCAATGCTTGGAGATATTATCCTTGCAGAGCCGGGAGCGCTGATTGGTTTGCCGGTCGCGTGTGATTGAGCAGACCATCGGGGAGAAGCTTCCGGATGGATTCAGAGAGCTGTTTCAGCTGAAACACGGATTTGTGGATGCAATTGTAGAGCGTGACGAGTTAAAAGATACGCTGGGGAAAATTCTTCGTCTGCATCGTCCGACCGAAGGATATGCAAACTTTGATCCGGCACATGACGATGACCGTTATGAGCCGACCGAACTGATGCGCGAGAGAAATACGTTTTCCAGACCGTTAGAACCGTGGGATAAAGTGATGGCGGCACGTCAGATGAAGCGTCTGGCATCTGTCGACTATATGGGACAGATTTTTGATGAATTCATGGAACTGCACGGAGACCGTTATTTCCGTGATGATCCGGCAATTGTCGGTGGTATTGCCTATCTGGATGGACAGCCGGTGACGGTGATCGGGGTACATAAGGGAAAAGATTTAAAGGACTGCAAGGAACGCAACTTTGGTATGCCTTCCCCGGAAGGATACCGCAAAGCAATCCGCCTGATGAAGCAGGCAGAAAAATTCAACCGCCCTATCATTACATTTGTGAATACGTCCGGCGCATATCCGGGAAAAGAAGCCGAGGAGAACGGACAGGGTGAGGCAATTGCAAGAAACCTTTATGAAATGTCCGGAATCCAGGTGCCGATTCTTTGCCTGATGATTGGCGAAGGCGGCAGTGGTGGAGCTCTTGCCCTTGCGGTTGGTAATGAAGTATGGATGATGGAAAATGCCACCTATTCGATTCTTTCTCCGGAGGATTTGCTTCCATTCTCTGGAAGGATGGGAAACGCGCAAAAGAAGCGGCAACTGTCATGAAGATCACGGCACAGGATCTGAAAGAACTGTCTGTTGTGGATAAGGTGATTCCGGAGTATGGCGGAGCGGATGACGATGCGCTGACTTCGATTGCGGCATGGATGAAAGGAAATATGAAAGAATTTTTACGTGCACAGAATGACAAGAGTGGTAAGCAGCTTGCACAGGAGCGGTATGATCGCTTCAGAAAGTTCTAATTGTTTCATAGAGGAGAAGCATAAAATGAAATTTTAGGAACCGGAAGTGCGCTTCCGAAAAAGTTGTAAGCAATGATGACCTGGCTCAGGTTATGGACACTTCAGATGAGTGGATTCGTTCCCGTACCGGGATCGGCATGCGCCATATTGCAGTGGAAGAGACAACAACTTCCATGGCGGTAGAGGCGGCAGAGAAAGCACTTGCAGATGCAAAAATATCCGGATGTGAAATTGATCTGATTATCGCGGGAACCATTTCCCCGGATTACATATTCCCATCGCTGGCATGTGAAGTACAGGCTGCAATTGGAGCAAAAAGTGCAACGGCATTTGATCTGAGTGCGGGATGTTCCGGATTTTTATTTGCACTGGCTACGGCGGATGCCTATTTCCGTACCGGACGTTACAAACATGCACTGGTTATCGGGGCGGAAACCCTGTCAAAAATGATGAACTGGGCAGACCGCAGTACCTGTGTGCTTTTCGGGGATGGAGCCGGAGCTGCTGTAGTTAGTGCAGAAGGAAGCCAGCTGCTTTCCATGGTGCAGGGATCAGACGGAGCCGGTGGCATGGCACTGCATTGTGAGAACCGTCCGGTGAATAATCTTTACCGTCAGCTTGGTGCACAGCATTATGCGTTCACCCAGATGGATGGGAGAGAGGTTTATAAGTTTGCCGTGCGCACGGTTCCAAAGGCGGTCAGTGAAGCACTCGAACAGGCAGAACTTCCAATTGAAGATGTAAAATATTTTCTGCTTCACCAGGCAAATATCCGGATTATTGAGTCAGTGGCAAAGCGTCTGCATCAGCCAATGGAAAAATTCCCATGTAATTTACAGAAGTGTGGAAATGTTTCGGCCGCAAGCGTACCTATTTTACTTGATAATGTCCACAAACATGGTATGATAAGCGGGGGCGATAAAATCGTATTAGCTGGATTTGGTGCCGGACTTACCTGGGGGGCATGTGCAGTCGAGTGGTAGGTCACACCAGATCATGAAGGAGTTTAACATGACGCTGGAAGAGACCTTAAATGATCTTCTTGTAAAATTATTCAAGGATATTCTGGAGATTGAGGCGAAAAGCCTGATCACAGAAGAGTTTAAAGATATCAGTTATAATGATATGCATATTATCGAGGCAGTGGGAATTGATGAGCCGCGAAATATGAAAACCGTTGCAAAACTGATGTCCGTTACAACAGGCACACTCACGAAAGCAATGGATGCCTTGTGTGAGAAAGGATATGTTGTCCGGGAACGGAGTACGCGGGATAAAGAGTAATAAAGCTGCGCCTGACAGATAAAGGGAAAGCTGCCTATTATCATCACGAACAGTTTCACCGCCAGATGATTAAAAATGTTGCGGATGAGATGAACGATTCCGAAAAAGAGATACTTGTCTTTGCCCTGGCAAAACTGGTGGATTACTTTAAACTGACCTACTATGATACGGACGAGGAATCCGAATTCGTTGACTGGTCGAAAATAAGCAGGGATAAATAAAATATATACTTATTTAGTGCTATAACAGGGCGATTCAGAATGCAAGTTTTGAATCGCCCTGTTTCATTTTTTATACTCAAAAAGTCACTTTATTACGCCATAGTGGTAGAAAATTACAATAATAAAGAATTTTCTATTGCAAAATCCTGCATTTTTCGTTACAATAAAAAAGGTTGATGTAGAAACAGACAACAGATTATGATCAGAACATGACGATTCGGGATTTTACTGGTTCGGACGTTAAAAATTAATATTAAGGAGATAGAAAAATGGGTTA
>VOFB01002562.1_pt1 | contig 141828 bp, 127 predicted proteins | sample 5384141 | NCBI WGS metagenome assembly VOFB01 (sample SAMN12384721, study PRJNA508395) | human gut metagenome | isolation source: healthy gut A | host: Homo sapiens
AATACTGTGTTTGCGAATAAGCCTAGAGAAGTGGCAAAGGCGGCTTTCCTGTTTTCCTATTTTTTGTTATGGAATGAGCTTCATTGATATGCGCATATTTGAAGCGTGATAATAAATAAAATCGGAAGGAGGAGGAAAATACCCTTGTCTATAAGCGTCATAAGACGGAGCATAGTAAAACGCGAGATTCATCAGAATCCCTTTGACAAATGAATTGTGCCTGCTGCTTCAGTGGTTTCGAGATAATACCTTGTTGGTAAGTGATTATTTGTTGCCTTTTGTTTCCAAGGATTATGTCGGTGAGAAAGCTGTACAATCATCTTCGCAGCAGATTGGGCAGGTATAATGAGAGACTGAGAGAAATAGGAGAAGAATTGTGTTTTCAAGAGAGGGGTAAATTAAGTTACGTCAGCAGGCACTCTATGGCAATGACTTTACAGAGCAGTGGCGTTCCCGTGAAATGATTGGTCAGGTGATGGGTCATAAGGACTTGAGCACGACAAACAACTTATTTGGATAGTTTTGAGATGCTGAAATAGAGAAAGTTACATTGAAATCATTATATAATAATAAAGAATTAAAATTATGAGAAAGAAAAATATGAAAATTTTATCGCGAAATTGATGATGACTAAAGATATTATTGATGCTGCCTGAATTGGAGAAACACATCCGTAATGTTGTCGGCTATGATAAGTCTTCGCTTGAAAAAGAATATTTTCGGATAAATGAACTTATTGAAAATCAATATGAAAAATACGGCATAATAAATGAGGGTGATAATATAGAGGCTTTTAGGAGAGGTTATTATGCCTTGAACAGGTTGTCTGTCACTTTAGACGATATCCGTAATAAGATAAATTCGCTGGGATATGAAAAGGAGAGTGGAATTGGAATACGTATTCAGCAGGATTGGAATTATGCCGCGCATCTATTGATTGATTTGTTATATTTGGAAAATATAAATCTTCATAATTACTCATGTTTATTAAAGGATTGTCTTAAACGAACCGGCAATTCTCCCATGTATTCCTGTTATTCGGAGGAGCAATTGAAACTTGTTTATGAATATCTTTGTTCTAAATCTCTGTTTTGTAACAAAGATGAATTCAGTAATTTTTTTAAGATATTTAAATCTGAAGCTTCTGATGTAACGCATAAAATAAAAGTGAATACCTCTAGAACAGGTGCAAAGGCTCTATTGAGAGTTGCTGTCGAAGAGTTGACTAAACAATTTTCTGCTTCATTGGTTAACTTGTTTTTTGCGGATAAAGATGGTGGTGATTTGAAAATAGCCAGCCATCATAGAGCCACGGCTTATGATGATTATCGGAGGGAAATAGCTCGTATACTGTCTTAAAATAACTTCCTTGAATTAAATGCGCTTTTTTAAATCGATATATATGTTTGATATTCAGATGTATATATCGATTTTGTTTTTGCTTTGTGTCGCAACATGAATTTGAAAAATTAATTGTAGTGCCCTTTCTTTGCATCATAATTTTAAAAAAAGATATGATAAAAAAAAAAAGCTGTTTCTACAGCAGAATCAAGTAAGGAAAAGGCATGAGAATAAATTCAGGTGTTTCAGAAAGCATCATGATAGTGTCTGATATTATTGGTATAGACGAAGTCTGTAAAATAACAAGTCTTTCTCAGCACGATTTATAAAAAGACTTCTAATCACGAAATTCCTTTTTATAAATCCACTCTGAACAAAAGGTCCTTCCTGCGTTTTAGACGTTCTGAGATTCTAAATTGGATGTTGCGCCATCGTATAGGGACTATTGATGAGTTTTTGGAATCTCAGGATTGAGTTTATAATAATAAGTGAAATAATATTATTATATTAATAATAAAGGAAGAGGATACTTTTATGTATGATACAATAAAATTTGTAATAAAAGAAAGTGAATTGGATAATGCGATTTGCTTTTTAGAAGAGATTCCGTGTAGGATATCGATAAAGTCTACTTCTTCAAATAGAGTGGTAGGTTTTTTGAAGAATATGAAGATTGAAGTGCGAAATACTACTTTGATAGTGCAAGGTAGTTTGCTTAAATATTTCAAAGGGTTATAATTATGCAGAGTGTTTGTCTGTATGGGATGTCAGAAAATCGATAAATAAATTGAGTAATGAGTTGAATGTTCCTATGCGACAGGCTGTAATCAATAGGATTGATATTGGTATCTGTTTTTCTATGGTTAATGTTCCTTGGGTATATTGGGATTGTCTGCTTCATAGCGATGGTTATTTTCGTTCTAATATAAAACAAGAAACTTTGTATTTTGACAAGTATGATTCGCAGCTTTGCTTTTTTATGATAAAAAGACGGAGATGAAAAAAGAATAGGGAGGTTGAGAATTTAGAATGTTTAAAAAAATAAACGTGCTGCGATATGAGTTTCGTTTCAAAAAAGTTACATCGATTTTGGCGGTGTAGTAAGAGGGGCTGACTTGTATAGTCCTGTTTTCTATTTGCAGTATTGCAAAAATGGTATGATGGCTACATGATTATACAGAAAGGATTTGTATCGGAAGTTGATTTACTCAGGTTTGGTGGCAAGAAAGAGTTTCAGCGTTCTTGTGTTGCTTTAGTAATGGGTCAATTTAATCTATATGAAGTTTTGGATAGGGAATTTGCACAAGGAAAAATCAATAGTAAAAATAAATATGATATAAAGGAGGTTATGAAAGAAGCAGAGAAATTACTACTGGATAAGGAAAACTTTATTTCTATTATAGATGAATTGACTAATAAGGTGAGTGTTTTTTATGAGGAAATGAAAAAGTCTGTGGAAAACGTTTCTCCATATCGTTGGGAGTTATTGAATAGAATGGCTGATCGTTCTTTAAGGGTTTAAAATGTAGTTTTAACAAAGAAACAGACGCAAGATAGGTAAATAATCACTTTTTTGTAGGAAATGGAATAAAACGTAATTAAACAGGCTTTTCAGTAGTTTAATTTAATGCTTGTGAGATTTTCTATCAATGTTCATTAGAAAAAACTTGGTGTTTCCTTTTTCCTATTTCTTTTACTTAGAAAAAATTATGTAATAAATGTTTTGATAGAATAATTTATTAAATATATTTGTATATTAATGGAATGAATCAGCGATAAACAGCGTGTTTAATACTGGTTTTAGTAAATAATAGTATACAAATATATTGATTATGAGAAAAGAAGAGTAGTGGTTATCAGACTGGAATTGCGAGTGAGCATTTGGTTTTGTCTATGTTGTATCGTTTGGGTGCAAAAGCATATTTGACTTTGGGTAATGAAAAGAGTATTGACATAAGGATTACTAAGGATGACGGAAGTTGGATTTCTGTTGATGTGAAGTCTGTACGTAAAGGGAAATGCTATTCCTGTAGGGAATGCAGTGGATAAGGATAATCATTATTATGTTTTTGTAATTTATAATAATAAGTTTAGTGATTTATCTGTTCATCCTGATTTTTATATTGTTCCTAGCCATATTGTTGTTGAGAGAAGAAAGGAATTTAATGGTGGTCCTATTGATATATTCAAGAAAGATATTATAGAGTATCAGAATAAGTGGGAAATTTTGGGTACATTTGTAGAAAATGGTGAACTTTCTACAGAAAAAAAAATGATGAGGGATAATTTTAAATGTAGAATTTATGGAGATCTTGTTCATGTCGTATGGCAAATAAATGAGGTTTATTCCTAAAAGTGGCTATACGTTTTTGGCAGAGAAAGAGTGGATTTTAGGGAAATGGAAGGATGGAAAGTGGGAAATGGTGGAGGGTAAATTTAGTTGTTCTATATACAGTATTCTTGTATATTTGTCTTGTGTGATATTATGTTTCTTGTTTAATGAATTGATTTTTATTAATATGATAGGCGCGCTTGCAGGTGATATTATAGGCTCTGTATATGAGTTTAATAATATAAAGACGAAAGATTTTCCTTTGTTCAGTAAAGAATCTTTCTATACTGATGATTCGATTATGACGATAGCTGTGGCTGATTGGTTGCTTCATGGAGGTGATTTGGTGAGAGTGATGCAGTATTATGGTTCTAAATATCCTTTTCCTATGGGTGGATATGGTGCTCGTTTCGACAAATGGCTGCATGAAAAAGAATCCCTTAAGCCTTATAATAGTTGGGGAAATGGTTCGGCAATGCGTGTTAGTCCTGTGGGATGGTATTTTGATTCTTTGGAAGAAACAATAAACGTGGCGGAAGAGACAGCTGTGGTTACTCATAATCACCCTGAAGGAATCAAAGGAGCTCAGGCTACGGCATCGGCTATTTATTTGGCAAGAAAAGGTAAATCAAAAGAATATATCCGCAGTTTTATCACAGATAATTTTGGCTATGATTTGAATCGCTGTTGCGATGATATTCGTTGTGATTATAAATTTGATGAAAGCTGTCAAGGTACAGTTCCGAAGCTCTTATTGCTTTTTTAGAGAGTCGGAGTTTTGAGGATGCCATAAGGTTGGCTGTTTCATTGGGTGGTGACAGTGATACACTGGCTTGTATAACAGGAGGGATTGCAGAAGCTTTTATAGATATAGAATTCCCTATGGAATACGCAGCAAGGTTCTTTCTTTATTGGATGATGATTTGCGAAAAAGTGTTAAGAAATTTATAGATGCTAGGCGCGAATGGTTTATACATCGTAGATGGGAAGAAGATGGAGAGTCAATATCAATAGTTGTTAGTGAACCTTCTAAAGAAGAAGTAGAGAAGTTAAAAACAGAGTCTGTAAGACTAATTTTAAACAGCTTAAATTCGGAAATAGACGGATGAAAAAAGGAATGAATTTGATATATTGTGAAAAGTATAAATGCTATTTGATGTCTTATCAAGTAGCATTTTTTTGTTATAGAGATTTCTATTTTGTTAAAGATGATATGGCGTTTAAAGGGATAGATGGAAAATGTTTATAGGAGAATGATATTGGTATTGGAATGGTCTGTGCTTGTTTTTATGATGAAAACGATAATTTTAGAAATATTTGGTATTTGCAAATATTCTCTGTACTTTTTTACATTAAAAGTACATCTTTTTATGCAAGGTATTGATAAAACTAATAAGTCGATTCCCTATATTCAGAGGGAGACATATTGGTGTGTCTTTTAAAAAAACGACCTAAAGCAGACTGGTTCAGGAACTTAGTTCTGATTGTTATTTCCTGAATATTAAGAGAACTGTTTTTCAATAATTCTTTTATCTCCAGTAATGAATAATCTATAATCCAGTCCTTAGGAGATTTTCCACTGGTTTCTTTAACTACTTCAGACAGATATTTGGAAGAAACATGAAGTTTGTCGGCATAAAAGATAACCTCTTTATGCTCTCTGTAGTTGTCCATCATTAGCGTATAGAATCTATGCGTTAAATCTTCTTTACGTGTTGTACTTGTATTATTTCTATGATTGATGTAATTTTCAAAATCGTTATATAAATCTAGGAATATAATTCTTAGCAGAGCTATAATTGCTTCTCTGGAAAAACTTTTGGGAAGTTTGATCCGACTCTTCAGTAACGTATAATAATTCATGAAATACTGCATCTCTTGTTCCGGCAAGGGATAAAGGAAACGAGATTTCATGTAAGAGAAAAATTGAGGAGAAAAACTCCTGATAGTTTTTATTACATCATAGAAAAATGTGTTTGAAAGTGTAAAATAGTTTGTTGTGAAATGAGGACTTGTCTCTATGACTGAGACTAGCAGTCCCGGCATAAAGACAAAAACATCATGTGGGTGTATAGTATATTCTTGAGAATCCATTCTTATTTTAGCATTTCCTTGTATACAGATTCCAATAGTACATATAGGGGTGTAAGAGGGGCAATCTGTAATGGGCAATGTTGATGCATTAGATTGCATGCAAAATTCATTCTCTAATATATCTTCTCTATTCTTTTCAAATTCCTTATATAACATTTATACCAACCAATTATATAATGCAAAAATAGGGTTTCTGAAGCATTGAAAAGTTGATCAATGGTATTTAGGAACAATTTTACGGAAAAAAAGCACTTTGTATTTGTCTTTTTTAAATGATTGGCCTGTTTTTTAACTAATGTATTATAAATACTCTAATTGCTTGATTGTTAAAAGTTTGATCGATTATAATTGGGAATAAATAAAAGATGTTTTTATTGTATCGGACAGATGGAAAGATTGTACAATCTTTCCATCTGTTTAAAGGGGGATCAGCAACCCATGGATTCACGATAAAAATCCAGCATTTCAAAAATTTCGTCTTTACTTGCCGATTGATTAATCTGTATATTTCCTATTTCAGTTAATAGGGTGAAATTGATAATGCCTGCTGAGTTTTTCTTATCATGTTTCATGAATTCATAGAGGCGTTCATATTGTTTGCAATCAAAAGGCATAACTCCATAATGTTCTTTGATGAACAAGATGGTTTGACGTAGCTTGTCTTTGGGAAAACCTGTTTTGATGTGGGAGAAATAAAGTTCACAAACTATTCCCCATGCCACAGCGTAACCATGTAATATCGGATGCTGTGTTTCTAATGCCAGACTTTCAAAAGCATGCCCTACGGTGTGTCCCAGATTTAAAGCTTTGCGGATTCCTCTTTCAAAAGGATCCTGTTCCACTATATCTTCTTTAATCTGTACAGATTTTCCGACTAAAGTCTGTAAGACCTTGTAATCTATATTGTTGAAGTCAAATTTCAACAATTCTATCCAATGATCATGGGTGCTGATAAGACCATGTTTCAACATTTCAGCGTATCCGGACAATAGATTGCGAATATCCAGTGATTTTAGAAAATTAGCGTCAATCAATACACTTTCGGCAGGAGAGAAGACTCCGATCTCATTCTTTAATCCGTTGAAATTGATTCCGGTCTTGCCTCCTACAGATGCATCAACCATAGCCAGCAGTGTGGTAGGAATATTAATATATTTGATCCCTCGTTTGAAAGTTGATGCGGCGAATCCTCCTAAATCTGTAACCATCCCTCCACCTAAATTGATAAGTAGCGAATGACGGCTTGCACCTTTATCTCCCAACTCTTTCCATACATATGCCAGTGTTTCCAAGTTTTTGTGCACATCTTCAGCCCCTATATAAATAAAATGGGCATTTTTAATACAATCAAATTCTGATACAACAGGAATGCAAAGTTCACGTGTATGTTCGTCAGCCAAGACAAATAATTTGTCATGTGGGCATTGGTTTATTGCCTTATTGAGATTTTCTTCTAAGTTATGGCAGATAATAACTTCTTGTTTACTCATATTTTCTATTATTTGCCTGCAAATTTAGGTAAAAAAGCAAAAAGATGACCGTTCTTTGCTTACAAATAATTACTTTTGTACGTTAAAATATAAAATAATGAAAGGAATTTTACCGGTTTATTGTAGGACGATGGGATATGTTGTTCTGTTGTTGTCTGTTTTCGTACCGTTGTTCATGTTTATGTTTGGCATGATAAACGATAGTAACCTGTTGTTTACAAAGGCTTCTATCAAGTTACTTATCTGGTTTTCTTTGTTTATGATCTTCTTGGCAAAAGTGAAGGATGAGAATGAGAAGATTTCCCGAATACGTGTCAAGGCTATTTGTTATGCTATTTATTTGTTGGGCATTTATTATATTGTAATGTTGGTCAGAGGAGTATATAATGGAAATCTGGAAGAAGCGGATAATTCCATTGCTATAGTTTATATGGTTTTTAATGTTATTTGTCTGGAATTTGGTGTACAAAAAAGCCGGGTTGACCGATTGTTTAAGAAATAAATACATTTTTCCGTTAAACCTTTTGTCGACAAGAGTGTCCAAAGGACATTAGGCATTAAAATTTCAAGGAAAAAGAAAAAATGAAGAAGTTAGTATTATTGTTGTTACTGGTATGTACCTGTGCAACTCTCTCTTGGGCGCAAAGTGGCAAGCGCATAACCGTGACGGGATCTGTGATTGATGGTGATGATAAAAGCCCGGTTGGACAAGCTACCGTACAGTTACTTTCTCTACCCGATAGTACAATGGTGGTAGGAAATGTTACCAATAACAACGGAGTATTCTCTATTGCTGCCCGTCCGGGGAAATATGTACTTAAAATTTCATTTGTAGGTTACCTTACTCAGGAAAAATCTTTGCAGCTGACAGCTGGTAAACCGAGTGTTAATATTGGAACAGTCACTTTACCCACCGATGCTATCATGTTGGGTGAGGCGGTTATTGTAGCCGAGGCTCCGCAGGTAACCATTTCAGAAGATACTATTGGCTATAACGCTTCTGCTTATCGTACTCCTGAGGGGGCGATGTTGGAAGAATTGGTGAAAAAACTTCCGGGAGCAGAAATAGATGAAGACGGAAACATAAAGATGAACGGCAAGGAAATCAAGAAACTTATGGTAGATGGCAAAGAGTTTTTTGGCGGTGATGTGAAGACCGGTTTGAAGAACTTGCCAGTCGATATGGTGGAAAAACTGAAAACCTATGATAAGAAATCCGATTTGGCACGCATTACGGGTATTGATGATGGTGAGGAGGAAACAGTGCTCGATTTGACGGTGAAGAAGGGGATGAATCAAGGCTGGTTTGGAAACGTGGATTTAGGCGCCGGAACGGAAGACCGTTATACAGGAAGAGCTATGATTAACCGTTTTTATGATAAAACTCAGGTTTCTATTATTGGTTCCGCCAATAATGTGAATGATCAGGGATTTTCGGGAGGAGGACCTCGTTGGAGGCGTAACAATGGATTGAACGCGACTAAAATGCTAGGAGCGAATTTTGCTACAGAAACAGAAAAACTGGAATTGGGAGGTAGTATGCGTTACAACTATCGTGATGCAGATGTAGTAACAGTCGGATCTTCACAGCGTTTTTTGCAGTCGGGGGATTCTTATTCCAATTCAAACAAAGCCAATAGTAATAAGGAAACAGGTTTCAAGGCAGATTTCCGTATGGAATGGCGTCCCGATTCAATGACCAATATTATTTTCCGGCCGAATGTTTCTTATGATAAGACAAGGGGAGCTTCAGTTGCAGAGTCAGGTACTTTTAATGAGGATCCTTATCAGTATGTGGTAAATCCCAATGATTATTTGAACTTTGACAATATAGGGTCTGATGATCCGTTAAGGGATACTCGTATTAATGCTACCAATGAACATAATCTGTCCAAATCAAATAGTTTGTCGGCTAATGCAACATTGCAGCTGAACCGGAAACTGAATAATGAGGGACGTAACATTACATTCCGTGGTTCATTTGGATATGGAGATGATGACAGCGATCAGTATGCTCAATCGGAAACCCGTTATTATCAGATAAAGAACTATTTAGGAGGGGATTCTATAGAACATCGTAATCAATACATTACGATGCCTACTAAAAATTATAATTATACAGCACAGTTTACTTATAGCGAACCTATAGCACGGGCTACTTTCCTGCAATTTAGTTATAGATTCCAATATAAGAATAGCAAGAGTGATAAATCGACATACGATTTGGGGTATCCTTGGGATATAAATGACGGATTACCCGAAAACTATGAAACTGCTTATGTGGATAGCTTGAGTAAGGATGCTGAATATAAATACTTTAATCATGATATTTCTTTGGGACTACGATTTATCCGGGAGAAATATCAGTTGAGTGCCGGCATGTCCTTACAGCCTCAAAATACGAAATTGTCCTATAAGAAGGGAGATTACATGACTGATACCACAAGAACGGTATTCAATTTTGCTCCGAATCTGGATTTTCGTTATCGCTTCTCCAAAGTAAGTCAGTTGCGTATCACTTATCGTGGGCGTAGTAGCCAGCCTAGTATGGAAAACCTGTTGCCGATTGTGGATAACTCCAATCCGTTGAATATCCGTGTCGGTAACCCGGGCTTGAAGCCTTCGTTTGCCCATACCATGCGTTTGTTTTATAACACTTATAATGCCGAGAAGCAGCGTGGCATAATGACTCATGTAAATTTCACTGCTACTCAGAATAGTATCAGTAATAGTACGGTATATGATGAGAATACGGGTGGTACTACTTCAACTCCTCAGAATATCAATGGAAACTGGAATGCGTTTGGATTGTTCGGTTTTAATTCGGCTTTGAAGAATAAAAAGTTTACTATAAATTCTTTTTCTCGTGTTAGCTACCGGAATCAGGTAGCGTTCTTATACAATAAGGAAACATTGCATGATGATAAGAATACGACTACCGGTTTGACTTTGGCGGAGAATCTGAATGGGTCCTATCGGAATGACTGGTTTGAATTTTCATTGAATGGTTCTATTGAGTATACAGCGGAACGTAGCAAGCTGCGTCCTGAAAAGAACCAGAATCCTTATACATTCTCATATGGAGCGAGTACCAATGTCACTTTACCATGGCAGATGACATTGTCTACTAATATCACCAACCAGTCCCGTAGAGGATATGATGATGCCAGTTTGAACAATAATGAACTGATTTGGAATGCCCAAATAGCACAAAGTCTATTGAAAGGAGCTGCAACTGTTAGTTTTGAAATGTACGACATCTTAAAACAACAGAGCAATATCAGCCGTTCTTTGACAGCGGATGTACGTTCGGTTACCGAATACAACAGTATCAACAGTTATTGTATGGTACATTTTATCTATCGTCTGAATATTTTTGGAAGTAAAGCCGCCCGTGACAAGATGATGAATAGCCATAGGGGATTCGGCGGTCCCGGTTTTGGTCCCGGTCCGGGAAGACATGGCCGGCGTCCTTTTTAAATGAAACTATATCTTAATCTTTTCCCAATCTATATTGTTATAGGTTGGGATTTTTTTTATAAGTTTGCTTATAAGTAAATTACTGGAATTATATGGTAGAGTGGAGTATCTTTAATGAAATCTTTGCTGTTGCTTTTAACGTGCTTTATTTTGTGATTATCATCGGAACTATCTTTATAGTGATACTTGATAATCGTAATCCCGTTAAAACAATGGCATGGGTACTTGTGCTCTTTTTCCTGCCCATTGTGGGGCTTGTGTTCTATTTCTTTTTCGGCAGAAGCACACGTAAGGAGAAATTGATCAGCAAGAAAGGGTTCACCCGTCTCATAAAACGTCCCATGGCAGAATACCAGGCGCAAAAGGCGTTTAAGTGTCCTGATGAACAGTACCAGTTGATGCGTTTTTTCCGGAAAGTGAATAATGCTTTGCCCTTTGAAGGAAATGCGACGGAAGTTTTTACGGATGGTTATTCCATGCTGTATTCATTGATGAAAGAAATCAGTAAGGCAAAGCACCACATCCATTTACAGTTTTATATTTTTGAGGATGATCCGGCAGGCAGGTTGCTGCGCGATTTGTTGATAGATAAAGCGCGGCAGGGAGTAGAAGTGCGTTTACTATATGACGATGTGGGCTGCTGGAAAGTTCCCCATGCTTTTTTTGATGAAATGCGGGGAGCAGGTATTGAGGCACGCAGTTTTTTGAAAGTCCGTTTTCCTTTATTTACCAGTAAGGTAAATTATCGTAATCACCGTAAAATAGTAGTAATCGACGGTCGTGTGGCTTATACGGGAGGGATGAACATTGCTTTGCGCTATATGAAAGGCTTTCCATGGGGGATATGGCGGGATACTCACATTAAAATAGAAGGAAAAGCGGTATATGGGTTACAGACTGCTTTTGACCGATTGGTATGTAGTAGACCGTACCCTTATCACTTCCTCCCCGTTATTTCCCCGAAGTCGGAATCTTTGGAAAGGCTCTGATACAGATTGTCACTTCCGATCCTGTAGGCGAATGGCGGGATATTATGCAAGGGCTACTGATAGCTATCAGCAGCTCCCGAAAGTATTTTTATATACAAACACCTTACTTGTTGCCTACCGAACCTATTCTGATGGCATTGAAAACGGCAGCTTTGGCAGGCGTGGATGTTCGCATTATGATACCGGCACGTGCCGATACATGGATAACACATTTAGGTTCGTTATCTTATTTGGATGATATCATGCGTGCGGGTGTCAGGATTTACCTTTATCAGAAAGGTTTTTTTGCATTCCAAGCTGATGGTCAGTGATGATACTCTTTCTACGGTAGGTTCTACAAATATGGACTTCCGTAGCTTTGAGCATAATTTTGAGGTGAATGCCTTTATGTATGATCCGTCCTCAGCATTGCTGTTGAAAGGTATTTTCCTGCAAGACCAGAAGGACGCCATCCTGTTGCAGAGAAAAACATGGATAAAGCGTCCTTGGTATCAAAAAGCACAAGAATCTATTGTCCGGTTGCTGGCACCGTTGCTTTGAAGAAAGAGAAGTTCACACTGCCATATGCACGGCGCTCAATAAAATGGGGGTCATCCTCAAAATGATTCTCTTTGCCATGTTCCAGTACCAGTAATCCGTCTTCCTTTAAAATCCCGCTTTCGAAAATACGGGTGGGGATGCTTTCCAACTCTTTCAAGGCGTATGGAGGGTCGGCGAAGATGAAATCAAATTGCTCGCTGCATTTGTCTATAAATCTAAAGACATCAGCACGGATAGGAAAACATTTGTCAGTCTTCACTTCACGCATCACCTGTGAGATGAAAGAAAGGTGCTGGGGATCTTTTTCTACTGAAATAACCCGGTCACAACCGCGTGAAACCAGTTCTATACTGATGCTGCCCGTACCGGCGAAAAGGTCCAAGGCTGTAACTCCGTCCTCGAAGTCAAAATAATTGTTACTTAATACATTGAAAAGGTTCTCTTTGGCGAAATCCGTTGTCGGACGTGCCTTGAATGTATGAGGCACATCGAAACGGCGCCGTTTGTATATACCGCTGATTACTCGCATAATAATAAGGTTTGCATGTCAAAAGGTATCTCTTCTATTTTACTTATCTCGGAGCGGTTGAATTCCGCTTTGGGGCTGATGACGAATACCTGGCGCAGATAATTGCGCAACTCTTTCAGTAATTCTTCTTTGTCCTTTAATATTCCTGTCAAGTGCAGCTCGTCTCTTTCCTGATTATAATTTAATTGTTGCCATACATATAATAGGTAATACACACGGTCTGTGGTTTGTTTGCATGGAAATGAGTTGATCAGTAATAAGTTGCCCTTATCAAAACAAAAAACTTCCATTTGTTGCTCGCGTATGTATGTATATAGTTTCCGGCTGTTACCCAACCGGCTTTTCCGGGCGAAATATTCAGTCAGCGGGCTGGCGGTGGAGAAGAAACGAGCCGTAGGAAAATGTTCAGTCAGTAACAAATGGGTATGTTTGTCCATAGCAAAAAGTATTACCACATTGCTTCTTCCCAGGACATTGCAAAGTACAATCTCGTTATTTCCTTTAGCTTTAGGAAAATTATGATAGAAAATTGTATCCATCTGTTCGTCTTCGAATAATTCCAAAGGAACAGGGGTGAAACGGGGGGAGTCATACAAGATGTTAACCCGTTTATACGGATACTTCAGCGCTTCTGTTTTAGTCAGCATATCTTTCAGATTGGCCGTCATGGAATATCCGGTGTTGACCGGATGCGGAACAAAGCAGAAATCATTATCTGTCAGTGGGTTATAGATAGAAAAAGAAAATCCATCCGCACTGAGGCGGATGGATAATGTATATTGTTCCGATTTTGTAAAATCGATACGTTCAGTCATTCTTATTCCCAGTTACCTGCGTTATTGTTAGGCTGTTCGATATCACCCACTCTTAAACCGCAATATTTACCCAATTTGGTCTGAAGGTCTTTAAGGTTAGCCAATTCTTGAGTATTCAAGCCGCCCAAATATGTTTCATACGGAGTTTGAGCTTGGAACAAGTTCAAAGGAGCACCCGATTTGGTAGTATCGCTGCGGGTAACCATCTCAAATTGTACGCCGTTTCCGAAGGGAACATATCTCAAAGAGTCTGCGTTGAATCCCGGAGCATAGATTGTATCTGTTACGGCAACCCATAAAGTATCACGTTTGAAGTTCATCAAACCTTCTTTTTCAACTTCTTTCCAGTTACCGGTCTTTTTGGCTTTGTTGATGATTGCCATCGCTTTCTTTTCAGTCATACCGGCTTCCAGTTGTGTATCAGACAAAACTCCTTCTTTCTTTACAAACGGAAGTTTTGCAGTTTTGACGAAATCAATCAAGGTGTCGAAGCTTGCAGTATATCGTCCATTGTGCAGGTTACGGTATTCCAACTGTGCCTTACGGATGTCAATTAAGCGTGCAATAACTTGTTTCTCTCTAGTCTTTTTAGCGTCATCGAAGTTGATCGGTCCCATGATACTGCCGTAGCAAACGTATATCAAACCGATAACGCAAGCAGCCAATACAATATTAATAACTGTTTTCATGATAAATATGTGTTTTTTTTAGTTTATATTCGCATCGCAAAAATAAAACAAATAAATCTAATAACGCACAGTTCAAGGAACTTTTTATTACGCAATTATGATTAATAGTTATTTAGTGCAGCAAATTAAGGGAAATTTTCTATATAAACCAACTTTAGAACAAGAAAAAGCTGTTAAATTTTTAGCAGATTTTCTCTTTTCCCGCCAATCGGACTCGGTTTTTCTCTTAAAGGGATATGCCGGTACGGGTAAAACATCCCTTATCGGAGCATTGGTGAAGACCTTGGACCAGTTACAGCAAAAGTGTGTTCTGCTTGCTCCGACGGGAAGGGCGGCTAAAGTCTTTTCACATTATGCACAGCATCCGGCTTATACTATCCATAAGAAGATTTACCGCCAGCGCAACTTTTCAAATGACCTGGATAACTTTTCTTTGGATGATAACTTGCATCAGCATACTTTGTTTATTGTGGATGAGGCGTCGATGATCGCTAATGACGGATTGGCGGGGGCGGTCTTTGGTACAGGGCGTTTGCTGGACGACTTGATTCAATATGTATATGCCGGAACAGGTTGCCGTCTGATGCTGATAGGAGATACGGCGCAGCTTCCTCCGGTGGGAGAGGAGGAGAGTCCGGCTCTTTCGGCCGATAAGTTACGCGGGTATGGCATGGAAGTATATGAGGCGCAGCTCACTGAGGTGGTCCGTCAGATGCATGATTCGGGGATTCTTTGGAATGCGACAGAATTGCGCCGCTACATATCCGAGGAAAATTTTCTCACTTTGCCTTCTGTCCGTGTGGAAGGGTTTCCGGATATCCGGATGGTTTCTGGTAGTGAGCTGATTGAGGTAATCAATGATTGTTACGGTCAGGCAGGTATGGACGAAACGATTGTGGTCTGCCGTTCCAATAAACGGGCGAATATTTATAATAAGGGAATTAGGAATACGATTCTGTTTCGGGAGGATGAGCTGAACAGCGGTGACCTGCTGATGGTGGCGAAGAATAACTATTTTTGGACGGAGGGTTGTAAGGAGATTGATTTTATAGCCAATGGAGATATAGCTGTGGTTCGCCGTGTTCGTCGGGTGCGTGAGGCATACGGCTTTCGTTTTGCCGATGTGGTGCTGGCGTTCCCCGACTATGATGGTATGGAACTGGAGGTGAAACTTTTGTTGGATACCTTGCATACTGAAACACCCGCACTGCCTAAAGAATTGAATGACAAGTTGTTTTATTCGGTATTGGAGGATTATGCTGATATAACAGTGAAACGTGAGCGGATGAAGAAAATGAAAGCCGATCCTCATTACAATGCCTTGCAGGTGAAATATGCGTATGCCGTTACTTGTCACAAAGCGCAGGGTGGCCAGTGGAAACGGGTCTTTTTGGATCAGGGCTATATGACGGAGAATATGCTGACTCCGGATTATTTCCGTTGGCTGTATACGGCTTTCACCCGTGCTACGGAAATTCTGTATCTAGTGAACTGGCCGAAGGAGCAGACGGAATGAGCGGGCAGTCAGTGAGGTGTTAATGACTGATGATATGTTTTCAACCGTTTGGTTAATGTTTTTTTTCTTTATGGCTAAGCCTTTTTGAACGTTTGTATTCTATCTCCATAACCTTTGGAGTTAACTCCCAAGCTTATGGAGTTAACTCCAAAGGCTATGGAGATAACTCCAAAGGCTTGGGAGATAGAAATCTTCCTTTTTATTTCCCTTATCCATAAAGAAGAAAAGGCTTAGTAAACCAGATAAAAAAACTCCGCCATCGGCTTTCAGACCAGAATGGCGGAGTTTTGATATATACGAAATATGGACGAAATTCGAATAGATTACAATGCAGCCAGCTCTATCACTTTATCAACAGCCGCATTCAGACCGTCGGGATTCTTACCGCCTGCCGTTGCGAAGTGGGGCTGACCACCGCCGCCGCCTTGAATCAGTTTGGCTGCTTCACGGACCAGTTTGCCTGCATTCTGTCCGGCTTTTACCAGGTCTTCGCTAATCATGACAGTCAGCATCGGTTTGTTGTTGTCCACACTACCTATTACAACGAACAGATTGGCAGGAATCTCACCTTTCAGCTGGAAGGCAATATCTTTCACTACGTCGGCAGACATCGGAATGATGGTTTTCACCACTTTCACACCATTTATTTCTTTGGCATTCTCTACCAGTCTGGCTTTCAGTGCGGCGCCCTTTTCTTTCATGAACTCTTCCACCTGCTTCTTCAATCCTGCATTTTCGTCAATATACTTGCGGATGGCGACTTTCAGATCGGGAGCATTGTTGAACAATGCCTTCAAGTCATTCAGCGTATCTTGGACCGTATCCATCAATTCCTCTACTTTGGCACCCGTGATAGCTTCGATACGGCGCACACCGGCAGCAACAGAGCTTTCGCTGATAATACGGACCATACCGATCTTGCCTGTAGCCGGAACGTGGGTACCTCCACAGAATTCAATAGAGTTTCCGAATTGGACAACACGTACCTCATCACCGTATTTTTCACCGAACAAAGCAATGGCACCCAGTTCTTTTGCCTTTTCGATAGGAAGATTGCGGTATTCCGTCAAAGGGATGTTCTCACGGATTTTGGCATTTACCAAATGTTCCACTTCACGAAGTTGCTCGTCAGTCACTTTCTGGAAGTGAGAGAAGTCGAAACGTAATGACTCAGGGGTTACCAAAGAACCTTTTTGTTCTACGTGAGTTCCTAATACCTGGCGCAACGCTTCGTCCAGCAAGTGAGTACAAGAGTGGTTGGCGGCACAGGCGGCACGTTTTTCTGTATCTACACAAGCCATCATCGGAACGTCAAGGTGTTCGGGCAGTTTTTTGGTGATATGGATAGGAAGGTTGTTTTCCTTCTTGGTGTCAATGATTTCAATGGTTTCGAATTCGCTTACGATCACCCCTGTATCACCTACCTGACCACCACTTTCGGCATAGAAAGGAGTATCGCTCAGTACAATTTGATACAATGTCTGGTTTTTCTGCTTGATCTGGCGATAGCGCAGGATGCTGGTTTCATATTCGGTAAAGTCATAACCTACAAAGTGGGTGTCACCTTCCTTTATGGTGATCCAGTCGCCGGTTTCAACGGCTGCCGCGTTACGGGCGCGTTCTTTTTGTTTCTGCATTTCGGCGTTGAACTCTTCTTCGTTTACAGTCATGCCGTTTTCTCGGAGAATCAGTTCTGTCAGGTCGAGGGGGAAACCGAAAGTGTCATATAATGTAAAGGCATCCACACCGCTGATCTCTTTTTTCCCGGCAGCTTTGGCATCGTTCATAGTCTTGTCCAACAGACGGATACCTGTTTCCAGTGTGCGCAGGAAAGATTCTTCTTCTTCTTTGATCACTTTCTCGATCAGTGTTTTCTGTGCGTTCAACTCCGGATAGGCCTCGCCCATATTCTCAATCAATACAGGCAGCAGCTTGTACATGAATGCTTGTTTCTGTCCCAGGAAAGTATATCCGTAACGGACGGCACGGCGGAGGATACGGCGGATTACATAGCCGGCTTTTGCGTTGCTGGGCAACTGGCCGTCGGTGATTGAGAATGCGATGGTACGGATATGGTCGGCTATAACGCGCATGGCGATATCTTTCTGGTTGTCTTGACCATAGGTGGTTCCTGCCATTTCGGCAATGGCTTTCAGTATCGGTTGGAACACATCAGTGTCATAGTTGGATGTCTTGCCTTGCAGTGTGCGCACCAAACGTTCGAATCCCATACCGGTATCGATCACTTTGGCGGGAAGACCTTCCAGTGAACCGTCTGCTTTGCGGTTGAACTGCATGAATACAAGATTCCAGATCTCGATTACTTGCGGATGATCCTTATTTACCAGTTGGTTGCCGGGGATCTGAGCCTTTTCTTCTTCAGGACGTGAATCGATATGTATCTCGGAACACGGACCACACGGACCTGTATCACCCATTTCCCAGAAGTTGTCATGTTTGTTGCCATTGAGGATATGGTCTTTTGGCAGGAACTGTTCCCAGTAAGAGGCGGCTTCGTTGTCCCGTTCCAGTCCTTCTTCGGGACTTCCTTCGAATACGGTGGCATACAGATCTTTCGGATCTATCTTCAGTACATTTACCAGATATTCCCATGCCCAGCCGATAGCTTCTTTCTTGAAGTAATCTCCGAAAGACCAGTTGCCCAGCATTTCGAACATAGTATGGTGGTAGGTATCATGTCCCACTTCTTCCAGGTCATTGTGCTTGCCGCTTACACGCAAACATTTTTGTGAGTCCGCGACTCTTTTGTATTTGGCCGGGTGGTTGCCCAGAATAATGTCTTTGAACTGGTTCATACCTGCATTGGTGAACATCAATGTGGGGTCATCTTTAATGACCATCGGAGCCGATGGGACAATCTGGTGTCCTTTCGACTCGAAAAAGCTTTTGAAAGAATCTCTAATTTCTTTAGCTGTCATCATGTCGCTTATAATATATTGTCTTCTAGTTAATATTCTCAAAAAGGATTTGCAAAGATAATTGGTTTTATTATTTTTGTCGTCAAGAATTGTGCAAAATATTGATGTGTTGTGCATTAAAAACTTCAAAAAGCAGAATTAGATGCGTAAAGTCTACTATATTTATAATCCTAAGACCCGAACTTATGACCGCATTTACCCCACAGTGAGGCAGCGTGCCTTAAGCATCTTGCGCCGTTTGTTTGTGGGAATGGGCTTGGGGGCAGGCAGTTTCATTATTTTATTATTGATCTTTGGTTCTCCGTCCGAGAAAGAGCTCCGTATAGAGAATGCTCGCTTACTGGCCCAGTATAATGTGTTGTCTCATCGTCTGGATGAGGCTATGGGGGTGATGCAGGATATCCAGCAGCGTGATGATAATTTGTATCGGGTGGTGTTGCAGGCCGATCCTGTATCGGATGCAGTCCGTAAGGCCGGTTATGGGGGGACAAACCGCTATGAACAGTTGCGGGATATGGCGAATGCCGATCTGGTTATCAATACCACTCAGAAGCTGGATATGTTGAACCGGCAGCTTTATATCCAGTCCAAGTCTTTTGACGAGGTGGTGGATTTGTGCAAGAATCATGACGAGATGCTGAAATGTATTCCGGCCATAATGCCGGTATCCAATAAGAATTTGAAGAAGACGGCTTCAGGTTACGGTGTACGTATAGATCCTATTTATAAAACAGCCAAGTTTCATGCGGGAATGGATTTCTCTGCCAATATAGGTACTCCTGTTTATGCTACGGGAGACGGAACGGTGGTAAAGGCGGGATGGGAAACCGGTTATGGAAATCTGATCCAGGTGGATCATGGTTTCGGGTACGTGACTTGGTATGCACATTTAAGCAAGTATAAGGTTCGCCCGGGGCAAAAGGTGGTACGTGGGGAAGTGATAGGGGAGGTAGGAAATACGGGCAAGAGTACCGGGCCGCACTTGCACTATGAAGTGCACGTGAAAGGAAAAGTGCAGAATCCTGTGAATTATTATTTCATGGATTTGAGTGCGGAAGATTATGACAAGATGATACAGATTGCAGCCAATCACGGTAAGGTATTTGACTAGCCGTGAATTTTTAATTCTTAATTTTAATTTACCATGGCCTATAATCCGAATAAAGAATTGAAACTTTACTATTCCATAGGGGAAGTGGCAAAGATGTTTGATGTAAATGAATCCTTGTTGCGTTATTGGGAAAAGGAATTTCCTATTATTTCGCCCAAGAAGGCGGGAGGGAATGTCCGTCAGTATCGTAAAGAGGATATTGAGAATATCCGGCTGGTCTATCATCTGGTGAAAGAGAAAGGGATGACTTTACAGGGGGCTAAGCAGAAACTGAAGATGAACAGGGAAACCACTATCCGTACTACGGAGATTTTGGACAGATTGAAACTGATACGTGAGGAATTGGTCAGTATGCGTAAAGAACTGGATTACCTGACTTAAGAATATTCACCACAGATTGCACGGATTAAAAACGAGTTGCAGATAATCGTTATGGACAAATCAGTGTAATCTGCGGTGAAACTGGTATTGGTTAATTCGGCTGGTCTTCGAACTTTTCGATACGGGTGACGGTTTTTATCTCATCTATTTTCCTTAGGTTGGTAGTGATGGATTTTACATCATCCACATCGTGCACAAATAGCTGTATTCTTCCTTCAAAGATACCATCGTTACTTTCAATATTCAACTTGTGGATATTTACATTCAATTGTTGTGAAATGATTTCTGTTACCTTGTTTAACAGACCGATGTGGTCAATACCTTTTATGTAGATATTTACAGGGAAGTACAAGGACTTTCCTGTTTCCCATTGGACAGCCAACAAGCGGTTGCCATAACTGCTTTTCAGTTTGGTAGCCAACGGACATTGGCGTTTGTGGATGATGATACGATTATTGTCGCCTATATATCCCAAAACGTCATCTCCCGGAATAGGTTTGCAGCATTCTGCTATCACATAGTTCTTTTGGATAGCTTCGGGAGTCAGTTTCAATATTTTCTTGCTGTCTATCTTTGGTAGGGGAACCTTCTCTTCTGTCGGTTTCTCCTTGTTTGTCTTGCTGCCTCCGAAAGCGAAAGAGATATACTTTTTCCAGTTACTGGAAACCGGTTTGTCTTTCAGTTCGTTTTTATCGTTTTCTCCTAGAATGATTGTTTTGAATCCGATGGCTGCAAACAATTCTTCCTGTGTCTTGAGGGTATGCAGATTACAGATCTTTCGTATGTTTTCGGGAGTGTACTCTACTCCTTCCCTGGAAAAGAATTCCCGTAACATTTCCTCACCGGCCTGCTGCATGCCTCGCTGTTCGCGTTTCAGTATGGCCTGTATCTTAGCCTTGGCTTTTGCAGTGGTGGCAAAGTTTATCCACGAAGGCTGTACATGTTGTGATTTGGAAGTAAGAATCTCCACCTGGTCGCCGCTTTGCAGTTTGTGGCTCAAGGGCACCAGCTTGTGGTTGACTTTAGCTCCGATGCAATGGCTGCCCAAGAATGTATGGATGGAGAATGCAAAATCCAGTGCCGTACAGTTTTGCGGCATCGTTTTGATTTCACCTTTCGGAGTGAAGACAAATATTTCAGAAGCGAACAGGTTCAGTTTGATGGTATCCAGAAAGTCCATGGCATCCGGTTGCGGATCGTCCAGAATCTCCTTGATGGTACGCAGCCATTTTTCCAGTTCACCCTCGTCCTCACTGCCTCCGCCTTCTTTATATTTCCAGTGTGCGGCAAAGCCTTGTTCGGCTACGTCATTCATCCGCTCGCTGCGTATCTGCACTTCTATCCATTGGCCTTTGTTACTCATCAGGGTTACGTGAAGTGCCTGATAGCCGTTGGCTTTAGGGTGGCTTACCCAGTCGCGCAAGCGGTCTGGGTGCGGTTTATAAATCTTGGATATGGATACGTATATGTTAAAGCACTCGTTGAGTTCTTCTTCCGGATTTTTGGGACAGAAGATGATACGGACAGCCAGGATATCATATATTTCTTCAAATGTGATATGCTTGGTCTGCATCTTGTTCCAGATGGAATAAGGGGATTTGACTCGTGCTATCAATTGATAGCTGATACCCATTTTGTCCAGTTGTGCGCGGATAGGTGCTGTAAATTCACGGAATACTTCTTCGCGTTCCGCTTGTGTTTCTTGTAGCTTGGATTCTATCTGTGCATATTCTTCCGGATGCTCATATTTGAAACTGAGATCTTCCAGTTCTGTCTTTATTTTGTTTAACCCCAAGCGGTTAGCCAGTGGCGCATAGATGTATAAGGTTTCTCCGGCAATTTTGTATTGCTTGTTGGGAAGCATGGAGCCAAGCGTACGCATATTATGCAGACGGTCGGCTATTTTGATGAGGATAACCCGGATGTCATCACTCATGGTCAGTAGCAATTTCTTGAAATTCTCGGCTTGTGCGGAAGCCCGGTCTCCGAATATGCCGCCGGATATTTTAGTCAGGCCATCTACAATCTGTGCGATTTTAGGACCAAACAGATTTTCAATGTCTTCCACAGTGTAGTCTGTATCTTCAACCACATCATGCAGTAAAGCCGAACAAATGGAAGTTGATCCCAGTCCTATTTCGGTACATACAATTTTAGCAACGGCTATGGGATGCATGATGTATGGTTCACCCGAGCGTCGTTTTACTCCTTTATGTGCTTGTTTGGCAAAATTGAATGCCTTTGTGATGATTTCTACTTTTTTGCGGTGCTTGGTCGCTAGATAACTGTCCAAAAGTTCCTGAAACCCTTGGTTTATCATTTCCTCATCCGCCTGTTCCTGAGTCTGCTTTTCATCCGTCATATCTTTGCCTCCTATAATCTATACTGCAAAAATATACAAAAAACATATTCAAGCAAGTATTTTCAGAAAATGTATAGTGTTAAATCTGTATTTTTTATCAATCATCTGATCCGCAAACTTCTTCCGGCTCTGATATTATTGCCCTTTATACCGTTTAGATTACGTAATTGGCTGATGGATACGTGGTATTTGGCAGCAATTCCTCCCAATGTGTCTCCTTGTTTGATTTTATGATAAAGAGTTCCCTTGGATGAGCGGTTTCTGCTACTGGTTGTTTCCTTGATGGCTACCGTTTTTCTTTTGGTCAGATATTCATTGGGCTTATAAGCGAACACGCTGTCTTGGCGGTCAATGAAAGTACTGACAAAGTTATTGGGCAGACGAAGTGCGCACAACTCGCTGTTACCGGGAATAATATCCTTTTTGTATTGGGGGTTCAGGCTGCGAAGCTGGTCTAGGTTGATGTTGCATACTTCTGCCACTTGTTGTAAGTGGAGGTCTTTGTTTATGTGAATGGTGTCTGTAGCGTTGGGGAGCTGTGTTTCCATGGGACAGATGTCATGTTCGCAATAATAAGTCATGATGTAGTTTGCCGCTATGAAAGCAGGAACGTACCCACGGGTTTCTTTGGGCAGATAGTTGTAGATTGTCCAATAATCCGTGGCTCCTCCGGCACGGCGTATGGCTTTGTTGATAGTGCCCGGCCCGCAGTTGTAAGCTGCCAATACCAGATTCCAGTCTTGATAGATGTCGTACAGGTCTTTCAGGTAACGTGCTGCCGCCCAAGTTGATTTGACCGGGTCCCGTCTTTCGTCTATCAGACTATTGTTCTTCAGCCCGTATATTTTTCCTGTACCCAGCATAAACTGCCACAAGCCGGTAGCTCCCTGGCGGGAAACAGCGACAGGATTTAAGGCGGACTCTATAATCGGCAGATATTTCAGTTCTTGAGGAAGGTCGTATAAATCAAGTGCTTCTTCAAAGATAGGCATATAAAAATTGGTTGCCGCAAGCATAAAGGATACTTTATTGCGCAGACGGACGGCATACATATCAATGAATTTGCGTACTGCCTCATTGTAAGGCATTTCTATGATAGAGGGAATACGTGACAGACGATCCATATAGATGGAATCACTTACAACAGGGTTGGTAGAGGCCATTGTGCAGTTCTCTCCCAATGTGATGTGATTCTTAGATTGCCAGTCCCAGTAAAGACTGTCCATTTCTGACTGCATACTTTCAGGAACATCAATAATTTCTTCTTTTCCTGTAGTTTGCGAGTGAACGGTAATACTTTGGGTTTGTGCGCTTATTCCCGTTGTTCCTATAAATGTAAATAAACCAATTAAAAAGTTTTTCATGCGATTAAAATTTGAAGCTGCATTGCAGGCCTATTGTATTAGGTATCCTGCTCCGGCCGTCATTAAAAATAACAGGTTGTATTTGAAGACCTAAGTCTTTGGATATGTCAAAATCAGATAGTTCGGCATCCACGTATGCGTCTATGACAGACAGTATATATACACCGATAAAACAGAATATGCTTAAATCCCGATTTCGGCGATAGAAATCTTTTCGTTTTTTAAAGGTGTCCTCCATACCTTCCGCGCTCATGCCATGAGGCAGGAAGTCTTCGTAGCTTTTGGTATCAGGGTCATCGTCCATAATATCCAGATAGGCTTGAGAATAGTCCTTGTACATTCTGTTGTTCCAGGTCAGCGCATATGCACATCCCACAAACCCACCATATACTATCGGCAGTTTCCAATATTTACGGTTGTATATCTGTCCTCCGCCGGGAATTACCAACGCCAGCCAGATGGCACGGTTGGAGTTCGGGATAAACCGGGGTTTTGTTTCGGCAGCCATTGCTTTCTGTATGGAATCATTTTTACGGACTAAAGCGGCAGTATCAACAGGTGCTTCCATATTTTCTATCTTTTGCCGTTCTTCCAGCAGTTTCAGGCTGTCAATGACAAGTGAATCTTTGACTTGTATAATAGAATCTGTCTTTATACCCATACGGCGGTTGCGTGCCTTTTGGGCGTGAACATTCATGCTTCCAGCCATCATAAGGCATAAAAGCAGGAATGTAAACAGTTTATATGTGGATGTTCTTCTTTTCAATGTAGTAATAACGCTTTATTCTTTCTTTTTCAGTGAATCCAATATTTCCATGATTCGTTCCAAGTCCTCTTCGTTGTTGAACGGAATACTGATCTTGCCTTTTCCTTTGGCTGTACATGAAAGCTGTACTTTGAACCGAAGAATCCGCAGAGATGGCTTTGCAGCAAAGTGTATTCCTCGGATAGTTTGGAACCTTTTGGTTTGATCTTCTTCCCACCGCTGTCCACTGTCTCGCCACTGCTCAGTGCCTTGACAATTTCTTCCACTTTACGGACAGAATAGCCTTGTGACTGTATTTCATTAAAGATACGTATTTGGGTCTTAGGATCATCTAAGGACAATAAGGCACGGGCGTGTCCCATGTCTATTTCGCGGTTTTTCAATGCTACTTGAATCTGAGCCGGAAGTTTCAGCAGGCGCAGATAATTGGCGATAGTGGTACGTTTTTTCCCTACACGTTCGCTCAGCCGTTCCTGTGTCAATGCATATTGTTCCAATAAATGTTGATAAGCCAGTGCAATCTCCAATGAATTCAAATCTTCACGCTGAATATTTTCAATCAACGCCATTTCCATTACATTCTCGTCATCGGCTGTGCGGATGTATGCCGGAATAGATTTAAGTCCTGCCTGTATGGAGGCGCGGTAACGACGTTCTCCGGCTATGATCTGGTAAGAGTCTTCACTCAGTTGACGCAACGTAATGGGTTGGATGATACCAATTTCGGCAATAGAGTCGGCCAACTCCTGTAACGCCACCGGATCAAATTCACGACGCGGTTGGTTAGGGTTGACGGATATTTTGCTCAGTTCTATCTCGTTGATAGAAGATGAGCCGGCTGTCTTTACTTCTTCAGTCGAGATCAGTGCGTCAAGCCCGCGTCCTAAAGCAAATTTCTTCTGTACTGCCATTGTTTACTTACTGTTACGTGTTATAATTTCTTGTGCCAATGCCAAATGATTCTTGGCTCCGGTAGAGTCGGCATCATACAATATTGCAGGAATGCCGTGGCTGGGAGCTTCGCTCAGTTTGACGTTACGCTGTATAATTGTCTTGAATACCAATTCTTGAAAATGGCGTTTCACTTCATCATAAATCTGGTTGGCCAGACGCAGACGTGAATCGAACATTGTCAGCAGGAAGCCTTCTATTTCCAGTGAAGGATTCAGTTTCGATTTAATAATCTTAATGGTATTCAGCAATTTGCTGATGCCCTCTAATGCAAAATATTCGCATTGAACAGGGATAATCACTGAATCGGCTGCTGTCAGCGCATTGATTGTTATCAAGCCTAACGACGGGGAGCAGTCTATCAGGATATAGTCATATTCGTCCCGCATGGGGGCTAATACTTTTTTCATGATCTTCTCGCGGTCTTCCAGGTTCAGCATTTCTATTTCTGCGCCAACCAGGTCGATGTGTGAAGAAACAATGTCGAGTCCGTCAATGTCGGTGGTATAAATTGCTTCCCGTATATCGGCTTCGTTGATAATACATTCATAGATAGAGCATTCTACCTCTTTGATGTTCACACCCAATCCTGATGATGCGTTGGCCTGAGGGTCTGCATCAATAACCAGCACCTTTTTCTCCAGTGTTGCCAGAGAAGCTGCGAGGTTAATCGTTGTGGTAGTTTTACCTACGCCACCTTTTTGATTGGCTAAAGCAATAATTTTTCCCATATTAATCAGTTTTTCTCGCTGCGAAGTAACAAATAATAGGTGATTGCACCTATAAAAAACGGCAGACATTAGCAAAACTGTTGATAACTCATTGGTTTTGTTAATAACTCAACGGCGGCAAAGATAGAAATTTTCATTCAATTCTATTCTATTTTTAGCACTGGGTTGTAGAACATTAAGATAATTTTCTTTTCCGGTGAGGGGTAGTTCCGGCAAAGAGTTGTATCTTTACGCTCCGAGAAAAAGAGTGGAAAAATATGAAGAAAGAAAAACCGTTGATATTGCTGTCAAATGATGACGGCGTGGAAGCTAAGGGATTGAATGAATTGATACGCGGGTTGCGTGGAATGGGTGAGATAATCGTAATGGCACCGGACGGTCCTCGTTCGGGAGCTTCGGGGGCGATCACTTCCGAGCATCCTGTGAAGTATTACAAGGTACGTGAAGAGGAGGATTTGACTGTGTATAAATGTACGGGCACACCGGTAGATTGTGTGAAACTGGCATTGCATACGGTGGTTCCCCGTCGTCCCGATGTGGTGATAGGTGGAATAAACCACGGTGATAATTCTTCAGTGAATGTGCATTATTCCGGTACGATGGGGGTAGTGATTGAAGGGTGTCTGAAGGGGATCTCTTCTATCGGATATTCATTATGTAATCATTTTGCGGATGCTGATTTCTCTTCATCGCTGCCTTATATACGCCGTATTACTGAGCAGGTCCTGGAGCATGGCTTGCCTTTGGGGATTTGCTTGAATGTGAACTTTCCGGATACAGCTTCCTTGAAAGGGGTACGCATCTGCCGTCAGACGAATGGGGCTTGGATTAATGAATGGAAGCGTAGTCTGCATCCTCGGGGGGGAGAGTATTTCTGGCTGACCGGAGAGTTTGATAACTATGAACCGGAAGCGGAAGATTCGGATCACTGGGCATTAGGGCATGGGTATGTGGCGGTAACTCCGACCCAAATTGATGTGACTGCTTATGGGATGATGAATGAGTTGAAAAACTGGAATCTGGAAGTATGAAATACTATTTGATAGTAGGCGAGGCATCAGGCGATTTGCACGCATCTAATTTGATGCGTGCCTTGATACAGGAAGATCCGGAAGCAGAATTCCGTTTCTTTGGCGGGGACTTGATGACGGCTGTTGGTGGAACGCGGGTGAAACATTACAAAGAACTGGCTTATATGGGTTTTATCCCGGTGTTGTTGCATTTGCGTACTATCTTTCGGAATATGAAAGAATGTAAGCAGGACATTGTTCGTTGGGCTCCTGATGTAGTGATTCTGGTGGATTATCCCGGCTTTAACCTGAAAATAGCCGAGTTTATAAAGAAGCAGACGAAAATACCTGTCTACTATTATATTTCTCCTAAAATATGGGCTTGGAAAGAGTATAGGATTAAAAATATCAAGCGGGATGTGGACGAACTGTTTTCCATCCTGCCTTTTGAGATTGAGTTTTTTGCCGGACATCAGTACCCTGTTCATTATGTGGGTAATCCTTGTGTAGATGCAGTGGATGCTTATTGTAAGGAACATCCGGATGGATTTCCGGAATTTGTGGCGGATAATGGCTTGTCCGAAAAGCCTGTTATCGCATTGTTGGCGGGCAGCCGGAAACAGGAAATCAAAGACAACCTGCCGATGATGCTGGAGGCTGCTGCTCCGTTTACCAAAGATTATCAATTGGTGCTGGCAGGGGCTCCGGGGATGGACCCTGCCTATTATTCGGATTATATAAATCCGAATGTACCGGTTAAAATCATTTTCGGACAGACCTACAGGTTGTTGCAGCACGCGCAGGCGGCATTGGTGACTTCGGGTACTGCAACTTTGGAAACAGCTCTTTTCCGTGTTCCTCAAGTGGTGTGTTACTATACTCCGGTAGGGAAATTTATCGCTTTTCTTCGCCGGCATATTCTAAAAGTGAAATATATTTCGTTGGTTAATCTGGTAGCCGACAAGGAAGTGGTTCGTGAACTGGTGGCGGATACGATGACGGTGGATAACGTGCGTTCAGAGTTAGAATCTCTTTTATATAATAAGGTATACAGAAATAAGGTGTTGGAAGAGTATGATCGTATTATTCAGATTTTAGGTCCGGCAGGAGCTTCGGGGACAGCAGCCCGTGAAATGGTAGCTTTGTTGAAGAAATAAACTTTTCACGATCTCTTTTTGTTCTTTCGGGTAAACAACTTAAACCCTGGAATATATGAAATATTTCTTTTTCATCTATGTTAGGGGCGATGCTTCTTTTAGCGGAGTATTCGCCTTTTCATCTTGTGGTAATGATGAAAGTGATCCGGACAGTACGGTGACTATAGCTATGGCTACCGTAGAAAAACAACCTCAGTATGATGCTCCTTATTTGGTGTTGGACAACGGAGAGAAGTTGTGGGTGGTGCAGCATATTGTTCCTTACCGGGATTTGAAGGCAGGAGAACGGATTTTTGGAAATTATTCTTTTTTGGAAGCCGGTGAAAGTGGATTTGCTTATAATATCCGTTTGAATGACTATACCTTAGTACCTGTTCAGAAAATTATCGGATTGAACCCCGATAATATGGACAGTATTGGAAATATGAAAGTACAGATCAAGGATATGTGGCCTTCTGATGACTATCTGAATGTACGTTTTATGTTGAATTTTCCCAGTCCGCAGAAACCTATTCTTAATCTGGTTGTGAATGAGATGATTCCTTGGACAAAGGACGGATATGCGCATTTGGAACTCCGCTATAATAACAACGGAAGTCAGGGCAGATTGGTACCTGGTATGGTTTCTTTTAAATTAGGTGATTATTCACCGGAAAACAGTGAATTGAAAGGAATAAAGGTATTGGTTAATCCTGTGGACGGGGAAGAAAAAACATATATTTTCTCTTATCCGCTCACTGGCGAGGATGTACCGGGCTTTAATCCTTTGGATTTGGCGGAGTTAAAATAAAGAAACTACATACAGATAGACTACTGCTGCCGGGATTGCGAGAATCGCGCTGTCAAAACGGTCGAGCATTCCACCGTGTCCCGGTAAAATATTGCCCGAATCTTTGATGCCTAGACGGCGTTTTAATAAAGATTCCGTTAAATCTCCCCCCAGGTTCCGAATACTACCACTGTCAATGCTAGTCCGATCCATACTCCGGTAGACATGAAAGGGAAGAAGTGAGATAGCAGGAAAGAAGCTATGATACAGAAAATGCCGCCGCCAATAGAGCCTTCCCATGACTTCTTAGGAGAGATGCGTTCAAATAGTTTATGTTTGCCAAACAGCATGCCTGTACAGTAAGCACCTGTATCATTCACCCAGTTGAATATAAAAATAGATAGTGGGAGAATAGCGTTGTATTGTGAAAGGCTGGCTGTTTCGTCCGAATGGAAAGCCAATACATTCAGCAAAGCGAATGGCAAGGCAATATACATCTGGCTTAACATGGCATAAGCCCAATTATTCAGCGGGTTTTCTTTTTCAAATAAAGTTCGCTGACCATCAGATAAATAAATAAAGCTAAATAAGGAATAAATATACCTGTTTGTGAAGGATCTATTCCAAAATAGGAAAAAGCACAGGAAAAGAAAAATTCCGCTGAGAATACATATGCGTTTATTTACTTGTATTCCTTCTACATGATTGACCAAATTACAGAATTCATTGATTGCCAATGCGCTGATAATGGCAAATAGGATGCCGAATGAGACAGCCCCTCCCACGATGCAGCCTATCAGTACTGCAACAAAAATAATTCCGGTTATGGCACGTTGTAAGAAATTGCTTTTCACGGTCGTTAGTCTTAAGTGATTCAAAAATCAAAGTAGAAGATCTGTTTGTTTTATCATTCTGAGTGACCATGAAGAATCCGGATATATCTGGATTATTACGGACTCTTTGTATCATTCAGAATGACAATGCTTATATAGTTGACAGATCTTTCTACAATGTTATGCTTCTTTTTTTTCTTTTTCCTTTTCCTCAGAATCTGAAGATTTCTTCTCTTCAAAATCTTCGGTTACTTCTACTGGTTTTACTGTAGCTTCTAAAGCCATAATTTCTTCTGAACGTGAGGTCCAGGGACGTTTGCCAAAAATGCGTTCCACATCTTCGGCGAAAATTACTTCTTTTTCAACCAGCAGACGGGCCAGCTCGTTGTGACCATCTTTATGTTCGGATAATATTGCTTTTGCCCGATCATATTGTTCGTTGATCATTCTTTTCACTTCTTCGTCAATCAGTTCGGCTGTACGTTCACTGTAAGGCTTGCTGAAAGAGTATTCATCGTTGCTGTAATAACATAAGTTGGGTAACTTTTCACTCATTCCGGCATAAGCAATCATTCCATATGATTGTTTTGTCACACGTTCCAAATCGTTCATGGCACCGGTTGAAATATGTCCGGTGAACAGTTCTTCGGCTGCACGTCCACCTAAAGTGGCACACATTTCATCCAGCATCTGCTCTTTGGTTGTGATCTGCCGTTCTTCGGGCAAATACCATGCGGCTCCCAATGCACGTCCACGGGGAACAATGGTTACCTTAATCAAAGGATTGGCATGTTCCAAAAACCAAGACAGCGTAGCGTGACCGGCTTCGTGTAAGGCAATAGTACGCTTTTCTTCGGCAGTCATGATTTTGGTTTTCTTTTCCAAACCACCGATAATACGGTCTACAGCATCTAGAAAATCTTGTTTCCCAACCGCATTCTTACCATGGCGGGCGGCGATCAGTGCTGCTTCATTACATACATTGGCAATATCTGCCCCACTGAATCCCGGAGTTTGACGGGCGAGCAAATCCAGATCAACACTTTCGTCCAGTTTTAAAGGCTTCAAATGTACTCCGAATACTTCTTTACGTTCGTTTAAGTCGGGTAAGTCAACATGAATCTGGCGGTCAAAACGACCGGCACGCAATAATGCCTTATCCAATATATCCGCGCGGTTGGTAGCGGCCAAAATGATCACACCGCTATTTGAACCAAAACCGTCCATTTCTGTCAATAATTGGTTTAATGTATTTTCGCGTTCATCATTTCCACCCATGCTTGGATTTTTGCCACGGGCACGTCCTACCGCGTCAATTTCATCAATGAAAATAATGCAAGGAGCTTTCTCTTTCGCCTGGCGGAACAAGTCACGTACACGGGATGCACCTACTCCGACAAACATTTCCACAAAGTCGGAACCTGAAAGCGAAAAGAAAGGTACATCCGCCTCACCGGCAACAGCTTTTGCCAGCAAAGTCTTACCGGTTCCCGGAGGGCCTACCAGTAAAGCGCCTTTAGGTATCTTACCTCCCAGCTCCGTGTATTTCTGAGGTTGTTTCAGAAACTCTACAATTTCCTCCACTTCTTGTTTAGCTTCCGCTTGTCCGGCTACATCTTTAAAAGTAATCCGGTTAGTTTTGTCTCCTTTTTCGTATACCTGAGCTTTGCTTTTACCTACGTTGAACGGATTGGCGCCTCCGGCCCCTGCTCCGCCGCTCATGCGGCGCATGGCAAACATCCAGATACCGATCAACAGTAAAAACGGAGCGATATTCCAAAATAATGCACCGAAGTAGTCGCGTTTCTTTTCATAACTGATAGATCCGGTAAAATGACCTTCTTCCTGTGCCTTTTCCATGAATTTATCCAATGACTCCATGGAACCTATTTCTACGTTCAAGGCTGGATTACGACCTACTTTTTTATAGTCATTTTTAAATACATCTTTAACAAATTCCGGTTTAATGTACATTTCTACCGTATTGTCATCGTATGCAATTATTTTATTGGCATATCCCTTGTTTATCATATCTTTAAACTCGGTATATGTTATTTGTTTGTCAATTCCTCCTTCTTGATTGGAAAAGTAGAGGATGGCAAAACTCATGGCAATGATAACATACAGCCAACTCAAATTGAAGCGTGGCATGTTTATCTTTGGTTTATTATTGGTATTTTCACTCATTTTGATTCTGTATTGGATTAGTCTAGATCAGGAATTTGGGTTAGTTTGGCATCTGCCCATAAATGTTCCAGATTATAAAAATTTCTTGTTTCCGGCAAAAAGACATGTACCAGTACATCACTGTAGTCCATTGCAACCCATTCTGCGTTTCTCAGTCCGTCTATTCCCGTAGGTTTGTCATTTATTTCTTTATGTACATATTCCTTGACTGAGTCAACGATAGCTGTAACTTGACTTGGGGAATTACCTTGACAGATTACGAAATAGCTGCAAATGGTATCATTAATGGCGGTGAGGTCCGCTATTACAATGTTTTTACCTTTCTTTTCTTGAATGCCTTCTGTTATTTTTTTTACTAAAGTCTCTGCTTCGTTCATTATAATGTTATTAACAACTGATTATTCTAATATATGTATTTACAACAATGCACAAAGATACTTGGTTTTCTCATTCTAGCGAAAAAATGTGCATTAAATATATTCGGTTTTTGTTTTTTTTAGTTAGAGAATCTTTTTATTGTTATGTTAAGTCTAGAATGATGATACACGGTCAAGAAGGATAAGGAAGGCCGGAAAAGAAGGCAAATGGAGAAAAAAAGAATCTTGATTAGAAAAAAAAAGCTTCAAAAATTTGTGGATTAAATAAAAAGCCGTATCTTTGCAGCGTCAAAATCAAAACGGGTGTTTTGATAGGAAAATTGGGATATGGTGTAATGGTAACACAACAGATTCTGGTCCTGTTTTTCCAGGTTCGAATCCTGGTATCCCAACAGACAAACCACTTGTCAAAGACAAAGATCTTCTAAAATTATAATTTTAGAAGATCTTTTTTTTTATTTTGTGTTGGTTGTCTTAAGAATTAGGGGTCAACGTAACAATCTGAGGGATTTTATATTTAAGCATATAATTTAGCAAGTCTATATAAGAAAAAAGCTCTATCTCTTACTCCTCTGAACTGTGCTCTAAATGCTTTGATTTTAGCATTGAATGACTCAGCTGCGGCATTGGTTGCCCTCCTTTCAAAAAAATTGATTATATCCAGATAATGTGTTTGTATAGAACGTGCGACCCTTCCAAAGGTGAGGAACCCTGATTTATCTACTTCATCATACCACCTTGCCAGCCTTGTCAAAGCAATATCCTTAAACTTACACTGATGATAGATTAAGCCTAACCGCATAGACAGATAATATCCTTTCTTTATATCGGAATATTCCTTGAAAAGAATTTCAGCCCGTATTCTTTGAGACTAAGTCCATAAGGATTCCTTCTTGTAAAGCAGATAAATACTTCTCGCTAACAACTGCTTTGTATCTCCATTAGCGAAAACAGGTGCATGATACATCTTTCCACAGGCCTTTGCATAAGCAATCTGAGTGGACTCTTCATCCAAAGCCTCCCAGCGAGCTTTTACCCGCATCTCTTGCACCGCTTCATAAGCTAACTTCTGTACGTGAAAGCGATCGGTAACACGTTTGGCCGCAGGAAAGCAGATGCGTGCAATCTGCTCCATGTTAGGAGCCATATCCAAAGTAATCTCGCGCACTTGGTAACGGCGGCGACGGGATAGCTTAAGCAGGACAGAAGTGACCGTATGAACGTCCGTACCTTTAATGATAGCAATCATACTACCTTTACCACCGTGAGCTTCTTTATTGGTCAGTACAGTATAGAGTTCTCCACGCGAGAGGGCTACTTCATCAATACAGATATAAGCACCGATATTCTTTTCGAATAGTAGCCAATCCTCTGCATGAACAAGTTGGTCCCAATGGAGATAACCACTTAGATGGTTACGGTATTGACGCTCCAATAAATCCCCGTCAACTCCAGATAAAACACCTAAGAGCTTGCAACTGATCGGATAGCTATCAATATAGTTCTTTTAAAAAAGACGCAAAATCTTGCGTCATACGAGTACCTTCAGCCACCATACGCCAGTTACGAGATATACTCATTATGCTTCTTTAAGAGCCAGCGACGACGACGAATATTAAGGAAGACCTTCTTGCCACGGAGAGGAAAATCCTGAACAATAACAGGATCATAAAAGCCTTTACTCTCAGTATCCTGATCTGTATACTTCTCAGGAACGATATTTTTCTCCTCAAGATAGATCAACAACTTCATTTACGCTATGAATTTCCTTCACATCAACAAGATCAAAAGACTCTTTTTAATCTAAAGTGCCTTCAGGAAGAAGAAGGCGATAAGTTCAACCGAGCGTTGTGAAGAAGTCGCCTTGTTCTTTTGCTCGAAGAAATAATCACATGCGGCAATGAATCGTTTCCATACGGCATCCGAATACTTTTTAGGTACAGGACCGATTGTTTTCCATTCCTTTTGTAATTTGCTTAGAATATCAGCAGTTGCTTTCCAGTCTGTGCTTTCTTTTAGTGCTTCTGCTTTTTCACATAATGCTTTCTTCTTTTCCAGATTGCCTGCCATACTTTCCTTGATGGATTTGAAGAACTCGGCTTTGCGTTTGAAAAACTCATCACAAGCGGCACGGAAACGTTCGAATATCTTCACGTTCATTTTTTGAGGTGCGTAACCAATTGTTTTCCATTTAGCTTGCAAAGCAATGATTTCCTGAGTTTTGTTTTCCCAGTCTTGGAAAGTAGTGAACGTATCGTATTCCATCGCTTCCACAATTTCACAGATTACGGTCTTTTCATCCAAATTACGTTGCTCTTTTTCTTTTAAGGCTTCGAAATGTTGCTGGTGACGACGGTTTACGGCTGTAGAGGCAGTTTTGAACCGGGTCCATATATCTTCGCGCAATTCTTTTGCAACAGGACCCGTATTCCGGAATTCCTGATGTAACTTTTGTAATTGGTGGAAAGCAGAAATCACATCTTCTTCATCAGCCAATTTCTCTGCGGCTTCACAGAGATGAGTTTTTATTTCAAGATTCTTTTTAAAATCATACTCACGGAATTCATTGTTCAGCTTTATCAAGTCATAGAACTTTTCTGCATAGTGCTGATAATTTTTCCATAGTTCATTTACCTTGGCAGCCGGCACCTGTTTTATATCGTTCCATTCCTGTTGCAGTTTCTTGAATTCATTGTATGCTTTGTTGGCATCTTCGGGAGATTCGGCAAGTTCTTTCAAGCGGTCGATAATGGCGAGCTTTTTCACCAGGTTATCTTCTTTTTCTTTATCTTGTTCTGCTTGTATGGCGCTTCTTTTCTCTTTGATAGAGCTCATGATATCTTTGAAACGGCTTTCAGCATCGTCCGGTTGGGGAATAAATGCCTCAGGAGCACCTCCGCCATCAATAAATGCCTTACGGGCGGCTTCTTGCTCAGCCTTGTGCAGCTTGTAGAAGTTCTGTTTCAATAAATCCAACTCTTGTTTGTCTGCATTGCAGGCGTCTTCGTTGATTTCTTTTAAACGTTCGATGACCTCTTCTTTCGTTTGTTTAGGTACATACGTAGCGTTGTTTTCTTCTGCAGTAGCGGAAGATGATACCAAAGTTTCAGATGTCTGTTCCACTGGAACTTCGGTTAAAGGGCGGATAGTTTCATTCGAGTCCATCGTATAGATTTTTAAAGTAAGCGTTTTTGTTATAACAACAATTTACAAATTAAAAGAAATAAATTAGAACTTCATACTGTTTTTCCCGATTTTTTTAGGAAAATCCTTAAAAGTGGAGAAAATAGGAGAATCAAGGGGGATAAATGCACTGCAGATTACATAGATTCATACAGATTCTCTTTTATTGTGATTCTTTGCCGGTTTCTGTGTGAATCTGTTTTTCTCTGAATTTCAATCTATGTAATCTGTAGTGAAATGTGTCAGGATAGTAATACGGTGATGCCCATATAAAGCATCATACCTATAATGTCATTGGTGATGGATATGAACGGACCTGTAGCGATGGCCGGATCTATTTTTAGTTTTTCCAGTGTCATAGGAACCAGGGTCCCAAAGATGGAAGCGAACATGACTACTGCAAACAGGCTGAATGAAACCGAATAAGTCACGGTGGCACTTGCCCCGAAACGGATGAAATTATAGATATATACCAGCATAGAAATAATAGTAGCATTGATTACGGCCACTACAGATTCCTTTACTATTTGTTTCCAGGTGTTTTGGGCATCCAGCGAGCTGTTTGCCAGTCCTTGTACGATAAGTGCCGAGGACTGTGTTCCCACATTCCCCCCTGTTCCGCCGATAAGGGGGATGTAGAGGGCCATTTCGGGATGTGCGGCAAAAGTACTGTCAAAGTTGCCCAGAATCATGGAGTTTCCTATTCCGCCTATCATGCCGATGAGCAGCCAGGGCAGACGGGCTGTAGTCTGGCGGAATACATTATCGTCTGTTTCCACGTCTTGTGACAAACCTGATGCCAGCTGGTAGTCGCGCTCAGCCTGTTCACGTACTTCGTCCATCACATCGTCTACCGTAATCCGTCCTACCAGGCGTCCGATACTGTCCACTACCGGAACGGCGACCAGGTCATATTTTTCAATGGTTTGTACCACTTCGTCTATAGGGGTATCTACATGGACGGATATCGGTTCTTTCCTCATCACGTGCTTCACTTTGGATACGGAAGGGCTGGTGATCATTTTCTTCAACGGGAACACACCGCGCAGCCGCTGGTCATCGTCTACTACATATACATAATAGATTTCGTCCATATCTTCCGCCTGGATGCGCATTTCCTTCAGACATTCGGGCATACTCCAGTTTTCGTTTACGATTACCATTTCGGTACCCATCAATCCACCGGCAGTGTCTTCGTCATATTTCAACAAATCGACAATGTCTCCGGCTTGTTCTATGTCTTCAATGTGTGAGAGGACTTCTTCTTGTTTGTCCTCGTCCATTTCACGGATAATGTCCACGGCATCATCCGAATCCATGTAGTCAACGAACCGTTTGGCGATTGTTTCAGAGGGAAGGATTTCCAGGAATTCCTTACGGGCGTCTTCGTCCATTTCGATAAGGACATCGGCGGCAGTCTCATTGTCCAGTAACAGGTATATGAACCGTGCTTCTTCCGCATCCAGTTCATTGCACAGCTCTGCTATGTCGGCAGGATGCAGTCCGGCAAGCAAGTCCTTCAGTTGCTCTGAGTCTTTTTGCTCGATCAGCTGCTCTACTTTTTCTAATTCCTCTTTATTCATCCTATTCTTCCGTTAATATAATAAATAGGTGTTATTCTTTCTTGTTTGTTCCTTTCCGGGCGATATCATTGCTATAGACAATATCCGTCTTGTTTTTCAGCGCCGCTTCCACCTGGTTGGTCAGTTCGATAAACTCTTGTACAGACAACTGTTCCGGGCGTTTGTTGAAAATGGGGTCTGCGCTCAATGGGTTCTCTTTGTCTAAAATGGAAGAAATAGAGTTTCTCAAAGTTTTACGCCGTTGGTTGAATGTTGTTTTTACAATGAGCTTGAACAATTTTTCATTGCATCCCAGTTCCGTCGTTTCATTGCGTGTCATACGGATGACCGCACTTTTCACCTTGGGAGGCGGATTGAATACATGTTCGTGTACGGTGAACAGGTATTCTACTTTGTACCAGGCTTGTATCAGGATACTGAGAATGCCGTATGTCTTGCTTCCGGGACCGGCGGCAATGCGTTCGGCCACTTCTTTTTGGATCATTCCGGTACAACAGGGTATCAGGTCTTTGTAATCCAGCATTTTAAAGAATATCTGGCTGGATATATTATAAGGGTAGTTGCCGGTCAGGACAAAAGGTTTTCCGTCAAATAATTTTTCGAGGTTCAGTTTCAAGAAGTCGTCTTCAATGATATTATCTTCCAGGGCAGGGAAGTTCTCACGGAGATAGGCTACAGATTCATAGTCCAGTTCCACCACTTTTACCGGACGGTTTTTCTGCATAATAAACTGGGTTAGTACCCCCATCCCCGGTCCTACTTCCAGAATTGGCAAGTCAGGGCACACGTCTACCGTATCGGCTATATCTTTTGCAATACTGAGATCTTTCAAGAAGTGTTGTCCTAGAAATTTTTTTGGCTTTACTAATCCCATTCCGTTATTTTTCTATCGTTAATAAATAGGTTTATTTCGCTAAGATAGTATCTTTGCATCGTGCAAAGGTAAACATTCTAAATTAATATACACAGATTTTGGAACGAACTCGATTAAAAAAGATTATAAATAAAGGTTTGCAGATTGCATTTCCGTTATTTTTGGGGGCTGCGATACTGATATGGATGTATCACGGATTCAATTTTTCCCGGGTGTGGGAGGTCTTGGATGGAGGAATGAACTATGGGTGGATGTTAGTGTCATTAGTGTTTGGTGTGTTTAGTCATATTTTTCGTGGCTGGCGGTGGAAGCTTACGCTGGCTCCGTTGGGCGAGCATCCCAAAACATCCGATTGTGTGTATGCCATCTTTGTGTCTTATGCCGCCAACTTGGTTGTTCCCCGTGTAGGTGAGATTTCCCGTTGCGGGGTGTTGGCTAAATATGATGGTACATCTTTTTCCAAATCGCTGGGTACGGTGGTTACGGAACGGCTGATTGATACGCTGTGTGTGTCGTTGATTACAGGGGTAACTCTTATAATGCAGGCAAGGGTATTCGATATTTTTTTAAAAGAAACCGGCACGGATACCACGGTTTTGGCACAGGTATTTACTTCGGGGCATTTCTATATCACTATCGTCTGTGTGCTGGCCGTATTGGTGCTGGCTTTTTTTCTGATCAGGAATGTGACGGTCTTTGCTAAGGTGAAAGGCATTCTCCATAATGTATGGGTCGGTGTACTGTCTTTGCGTCATGTAAAGCGGATGCCTCTGTTCATTCTTTATACCGTTGGCATTTGGACTTGCTATTTCCTGCAATTCTATGTTTCCTTCTTTTGTTTCGATTTTTCTGATGATTTAGGTGTGATGGCAGGATTGGTGATGTTTGCTGTAGGTAGCATTGCGGTAGTAGTTCCGACTCCTAATGGGGCGGGTCCGTGGCATTTTGCTGTCATAACGATGATGATGCTCTATGGAGTGGGAAAAGAAGATGCGGGAATTTTTGCCTTATTAGTGCATGGAATACAAACTTTTTTATTAATTTTGTTGGGTATATATGGATTAGCGGCTTTGCCGTTCACAAATAAAACTAAGAAGTTATGAGTACAATTCTCTCTCTCGCTCCGCAGAATGTGTGGAAGCATTTCTATTCATTGACTCAGGTTCCCCGCCCTTCGGGTTACTTGAAGAAAGTGCAAGAGTTCTTGCTGAACTTTGGAAAAAGTGTAGGCGTAGAGTCATTCCAGGACGAAGCCGGTAATATCATTTACCGCAAGCCTGCCACTCCGGGGATGGAAAACCGTAAGAAGGTGATTCTTCAGGCTCACATGGACATGGTTCCTCAGAAGAATAACGATACAGTGCATGATTTTGAAAATGATCCTATCGAGACTTACATTGACGGAGATTGGGTGAAAGCTAAAGGCACGACTTTGGGAGCCGATGATGGCATGGGTGTTGCCGCTATCATGGCTATCATGGAAGACAAGACGCTGAAACATGGTCCGTTGGAAGCACTGATTACTGCCGACGAAGAAACCGGTATGTTCGGTGCGTTCGGTTTGAAGCCGGGAACGGTAGACGGTGATATTCTGTTGAATCTGGATTCGGAAGAAGAAGGAGAATTGTATATCGGTTGTGCAGGCGGTGAAGACCTGACAGCAGTGTTGGAATATAAAGAAGTGGAAACAGATCCGGCTGACATTGCTTTGAAAGTTACCCTGAAAGGGCTGCGCGGTGGTCATTCAGGATTGGAAATAAATGAAGGACGTGCCAATGCCAACAAGCTGATGGCTCGTTTCATGAACCAGGTGATAACTTACGATGAGGCTTGCCTGGTGTCCTGGCAAGGTGGCAATATGCGTAATGCCATTCCTCGTGAATGTGAAGTGGTCATTACGGTTCCGGCTGAAGAAGAAGCGGACGTACTGGAATTTGTGCAGGAGTGCGAAGCATTGTGGAATGAAGAATATCATGTACACGAAACACCGATCAGCTTCAAGGCAGAACGGGTGGAATTGCCTGCGATGATGGTTCCCGATGAAATTAAAGATAATCTGGTGGATGCCATTTATGCTTGTCAGAATGGAGTGATGCGTATGATTCCTACTATCCCCGATACCGTGGAAACCTCTTCCAATCTGGCTATTGTTTCTATAGGTGGTGGCAAGGCGGAGATAAAAATCCTGGCCCGCAGTTCACGCGATTCAATGAAGGATTATCTGAATACTGCATTGGAAAGCTGTTTCTCTATGGCAGGCATGGAAGTGACCCGTTCAGGTGGTTATTCAGGCTGGGAGCCCAATGTGGATTCTCCTATTCTGAAAGCGATGAAGGAGTCTTATCAGGCACAATTCGGTAAGGAACCTGCTGTGAAAGTGATTCATGCCGGCTTGGAATGCGGTATCATCGGTGCGGTAGTTCCCGGCTTGGATATGATTTCTTTCGGTCCTACCTTGCGTTCTCCTCACTCACCGGATGAACGCTGCTTTATTCCTTCTGTAGGCAAGTTCTATGATTTCGTAGTAGCTACGTTGGAAAATACGCCGGTAAAAGAATAGTCTTTAATATCTTATAAAGATTTCGGGCGCGGATGATAGGGATTTCGTCCGCGCCTTTCTATTAATACTCCACTTTGTCACTTTTCTCTGTCCATTGTTGGAATGCCTTTATCGCCTCTTCCGCCAAAAGAACTTCGGAAGGCAGCTTGCGTGCCGAAGGTTTCAGGCTTAACTCATCATAGATAAAAGAGTCGTCAAACCCTATATTCTTGGCATCCGTCTTGTTGTTTGCATAATACATTTTATCCAGCCGTGCCCAGTAAATGGCTCCCAGACACATGGGACACGGTTCACACGAAGTATAAATTTCACATCCGCTCAAGTTGAATGTTCCCAGTTTGCTTGCCGCCGCACGGATGGCGCTGACTTCCGCATGGGCGGTAGGGTCGCATTGTGAGGTGACACGATTGGCTCCGGTCGCAATGATTTCACCATCTTTGGCAATTACGGCTCCAAAGGGTCCGCCGCCGTTTGCCACATTCTCTATAGAAAGCTCAATGGCTTTCCGCATTAATTCTTCTTTCTTCATAGTGGTTCTATTTCTTTAGTACAGAGCAAATATACGATATTTCCGGCTATATATGCGGGAGAGGGCTTATTTTATTCGGAAACTGCCGCTTCATGTGTACACTTGTCGGTTTCTGCTACCATTGAGGTGATTATCAGTGCCTCCGGGGACATTGCCCTGTTTTTTGTTTCAGAAGCTTCAGCCTCTCCGCAAAAGCCCGTCAATAGGGCGAAGCGGCTGAAGGATTGCCTTTGGAAATTCCTTCAGCCCGATTATGGAAGCTTCAGTTTTTGGCTGTTCGGGATGTGTTTGTGGAAGTTCATTTTCTCTGGTGCTTTTATGCCTGTTGGAAATGATGTTACTATTAGGAAGAGTTTGCTTTGACTGCCGTAACAGCTTTATTGCTTCACCTTAGTGAAGCAGCCGTTTTATACAGGTGACAATGGATCTTCACCAAAGTGGAATGGCGTGTTCACCTAAGTGATGGACAGAAAATACAAACTTATCCTGATGAAAAAGAATATGTTTCCGGTTGTGTCAGTTTGCTCATTTAGGGGTGCGATACGGTGACAAGTGCCTGGATATAGGACTTTTGAAGCATTGGGGAACCAATCTGTGCGGAGTATGCATACTCCCAGAGGGTGCGGCTGAAGGATTTTTCTTCGGGCTGAAGCATTTTCAGGTGTAATCCTTCAGCCGGAATGCCCACCGGCAAAGGGTTTGCGGAGAGGCTGAAGCTTTTGAAGGAATTTTCCTGTCCTTTTTCTTTGTATCACGAATTTGCTGAATACTCCTGGTTTTCCGTAATGCGCTGGTTTGGGCTAATACTTTGCACCCTTTCGGGTATATTATGCAAAAGAAGCTAATAAATTATACCCATTAGGGTGTAATTATCGCTGGTTTTGCTATATTTGTAAAAAAAACTCAGTACGAGCTAAAAGATTGTAGATATGAAAAACGCAATGCTTATATACTTGCTGGCAGGATGCCTATATCTGTTTTCCTGTACATCGGGGAAAGATTATCCTATAGCCATGAAACAGGCCATGAGTTGCATGGATGCCCGTCCCGACAGCGCTTTGGCTTTGCTGGAGACATTGGCGGACAGCATCTCCAATGCTCCTCAGGAGACACAAATGTATTATCGTCTGCTTACTATAAAAGCAGAGGACAAACTTTATAAGCCGCATACCACCGATTCCGTTATTCTTTCCATCGTTGATTATTATCAGAAAAAGGATGATAAGGAACGCTTGTTTGAATCCTATTATTATTTGGGAGGAACCTATCGGGACATGAACGATATTTCAAGGGCGCTGAAGGCGTATCATCAGGGCATAGAGGTTGGCGAGGACACGGAGCAAACTCTTTTGCAGGGAATGACTTACGGGCAGATGGGAATCTTGTTTGCTTATCAAGAACTTTATGATGAATCGCGAAACATGATTCGGAAGGCGTTGTGTTGCTATGGAGGGTTGGGGGACTCGGTGCGGTATGCCAATACGTTGGCTACTTTGGCTCGGACGTATGATGGGAAAAATGAGAAGGACAGTGCTTTTTATTATTATAAGGAGTCTTACCGGATAGCACGGAAATACGAAAAAGATAAATTGGCTGACGGCATAGCTGGGGAAATGGGATGCTTTTACTACGATGAGGGCCAAATTGGGTTGGCAAAACAGACTTTATTGAAAGTATTGCCTGCGGAAAGGAAAGCGGGTAATGTATTGTTGTGCCTGGGAAGTATATATAAAGATGAAGGACAAGTGGATTCCGCTCGCTATTATTGGGGAGAGGTGCTGAAATATGGAAATCTTCATAAACAGTGCTATGCAAATTATTACCTGACTGACTTGGAAAAGACGCAGGGAAATGAGGTGCTGTCATTAGCTTATGACAAGCAATATAGAATATTACAAGATTCTATAAATGCTATAACTCGAACTGATGCGGTAGAGAAACTGCATCTGTCTTATAGCTTTCAGCACGAAGAACAGAAGAACCATCAGCTGGATTTGAAGAATGAAAGCTATTTAAAGAAAATCTATCTGCTTCTATTTGTTCTGCTGTTTTCCATAGCCTTGGGTGTTATTGTCATTCAGCGTATCCGCATCAGGAAGCAGAAAGCCATTGAGCAGGAAAAGCGTTTGCGGTTGATACAGGAAGAACAATATAAGCATAGCTTGGCCTATATGCGCGAGAACGAGCGGAAGTTGCAGGAAGTGGAAAGGCAATTGGTGGAAGCGGCTAAACAGAATGACACGCTCCGGCAGGAGCTGTTGCTCTCTCAGCGGAAGGTGTTGGAAACTTCCGGGCATCAAAGTGCCGCTTTGCTTTCCAACCGGGAGTTACTGGAAGATGCTTTCCGTCGGTCTGATGTCTATGCTTTCTTTCATCAAGCAGAGCAGGAGGAACTGAAAGTGCAGGAAGAGGATTGGGATGCGCTTCGCACGGCTATTGATATTGCCTATCCTCAATTCACTGACCGCCTGTATGAACTTTGTTCCAAACTGTCGCAAAGGGAACTCTATATCTGCTACCTCATCAAGTTGTCTTTAAACTGCATGAGCATGACTCGTATCTTGATATGTACTCCTTCTGCCATTTCCCAAGCCCGTAAACGGCTTTATAAAAAGATTTCGGGTCGAGAAGGTACAGGAGAAGATCTGGATAAACTAATTGCTGATTTATAGGTGTTTAGTAAATTGTCAAATCTCTGTCAAATCATTTTTTGAACCTCTTTTAATCTTTTTATCTAGCTTTGCATCATCAAATTTAAGTGATAATGCAATGATGAAAGTGAAAAGATTAATAGTGAGTTTATGCTGTTTACTACGGGGACTTATGCTGAAAAGATACCAGTAAATAAGAATTGGGAAGATACACTTGGTGTGCGTTCTTTGTCTTCATCTCCTACCTTACTGAAAGAAGGAAATATACTTCTCATCCTGTCTGATGAGGTATTGGAAAACTTGTCCATTGCCATAACAACTGAGGATAGACGACAAGTCTGTTTGGAGTTGGCTAATGTAACGGTCGATATGGAATATGTAATACCGGTTGATATGCTTCCGTCAGGTGGTTATTATATTACAGTGATGCAGGGAACGAATTATGTGATAGGATATTTTCGTGTCGATTAAAGAGTAGGCAATGAATAGGGTATTATACATATTATTCATCGTTCTGTCTTTAAGCGGTTGCAAGATGCAAATGGCAAACATGGGAGTGGAGGAAGCACTGTCGAAAGCCGGAGGTAACAGGAAAGAGCTTTTCCAAGTGATTCGGCATTATCAGGATAGTGGTGACTCGTTGAAGTTGAAAGCGGCTCTGTTCTTGATAGAGAATATGGCAGATAAATACTATCTGACTGGCAATGTGATTGATGAATACTATACTTTTATAGATTCCGTGTATCAAATAAAGCAGCCGGAATATGAAATAGTGGGAAGAAATTAATTGTAACCTTTATAATCTAACTTTCGTCTAATCTGTATTATAAATAACTAACCTCAAAAAAATATGTTACGATTTATCAGCGTCTTTTTAATATGTATGATTACCAATTGCATACATGCGCAAACTATTAGAATTCAAGGACGGATTCTTGATGAACATAATGAATTGATATCCTCAGCAGCGATTCAATGTTATGGTGAGAATAAAAGTTTTTTGGGAGGAACTATAAGTGGAACAGACGGAAAATTTATTATCAAACAAGCTGTAAGTAATCAACAGTGCAAGTTGTTGATAACTTATATAGGATATCAAAGTTATGAAATGAACCTACAGCTGGCTGATGATGTAAACGTAGGTGATATTATATTGAAATCGGCTTCTCAGCTATTGGATGAGGTAGCTGTTACTGCAAACCAAGCAGTGAGGAAAGATAATAAATTAATGGTTTTTCCATCAAAAAGTCAAAAACATCATGCTTATGACGGCTATTCGGCCTTATCTGTCCTGATGATTCCAAATCTGAATGTAGACCCTTTCAATAAGACTGTCAGTACGCGGCAAGGAAATACCTTATTGTGTATCAACGGACGAGAAGCGAGTATGGATGAAATTAAAACATTGGATCCTAAAGATATTCTCCGGGTTGATTTCTATGAAAGCCATCATCCTGAACATCCTGCTGCTACATCGGTAATAGATTATATTTTAACAGTGCACAACTATGGAGCTACAATAGTGGGTAATCTTAACCAACGTTTAAACTACGTGAAAGGTAATGGCGGTGTCAGTGCCAAAGTGTATCATAAAAAATCAGAGTTCTCATTTTATGTGAATGGAAATTATGACCATTATACTCCTGACAGAGGAGAAGAAACTGACATACGGTTTGGCTTTCCTGATGAAGTGGTCGTGAGAACTACCCGAACACTTCCTTCGCCAATTCATGGAAATACATTCAATACTACGTTGTCTTATCTGTTTCAAGACGCTAATAACCAACTGGCTATTAGTGCTAAACTGGAAAAAGGGAATAGTAAAAATAATCATAAAAAGACAGAACTGTATAGCAACCATTCTGTAGATGAATCTGTAACAGAAAAGACACGCTCGGAAGATGCTCTGTCTGCTTTTCAAATAAGTTATAACAGGAGGATGAAACACATGCAAATCCTTCGGGTTAAACTTTTTGGCAGTTATAATAAAAATGCATACAATAGATTTTATCAGAGCCTTAATGTGTCATCAGCTAATTCTTTTTTGTCGGATACACGTGAACACTTCTATTATCTTAATCCTAGATTGCTTTATGTAAAGACCATTAAACAACATAGCGTATTTCTTGATATAAACTATAGCCGTAAACAAACAGACAATACATACTATTACCAAGACCAAGCAACAAAAAGCAAGCTAAAGGACGAGCAAACTAATATCATGGCCGGGTATAATGTCCGTATTAAGAAAGTAGCTTCTATTACTTTGCAATGGGCGGATAAGTTGGTGGCTATTGATAACGGAGAGAATTCGTTATTCAAACATTATTTTGCACCTTCTACTTTTTTAAATTTGTATTTACCCAAGCAAAATACAGTTAATATCCAGTTCGGTTCAGGAATTTTTGATCCCGAAATGCGTTATCAAAATAATACGGAACAAATAATAGACCGTTATCAAATACTCAAAGGCAATCCGAATTTGAAGACCAGTTATTCTTGGGACGCTTCTTTGACTTATACCAAAGGCTTTCAATGGGGGGCGTTATCTTATTTCTTTAAATACCGCCAAGATGGAAAGAGAATATACGAACAAGTGGATTATGATCCTGAACGAGAATTGTTTGTTCATAATTATTTGAATGGAGGAAATCATATTCAAATAATCTCTGATGTGGAAGCCCAATTTAAGTTGATTCCGGATAAATTGAAATGGATGGTTACAGCAGAATACGGTTGTGATACAGAGTATGATTGGAGAAAGATAAGAAAAGAAAACTTTATAGTTCAGACTAAATTCCTTTTTACTCATAAAAATATGATGGCATCTGCGGAGCTTACTACTCCCGTTTCTTACGTGGCAAGGGGGAGTGTGTTTACTGTACCTGTTTCATTAAAGATCAATGTCGGTTATACTTTGAACTGCTGGCATTTTGAAGCCGGTACACAAAATCCTTTCAGTTGTGCTATAAAAAGTGAATACTATAATGATAGATATAGCAAAGTTACTTGTAATTACCAACCGGGTGTTTTAAATCATATTTTTTACATTAATATCAATTATAGATTTAATATGGGGAAAAAGCATCAGTTTAAAGAAGTGGAGATGGAAAACGGAAAACATTCAGGTATTTTAAAAGTAAATGATTCACTCAATGGAAAATAAATACCAACAGATAAGCGTTCAGAAGTTGGCTACATCAACAGTTGATAACCGATATTTATTACAATGTAATGGACTGTATTATGAAACTAGCTATTCTGTTGCAGAGCTAGTGTTAATGCTACAGAAGTACAGCGAGGAAAAAGAATGTATATCTTCCTTTGTGAGACAAAAGAAGGGGAGATATACAACGGAACAAATCGAGAATGTTATAGAACAATATATACATCCCATATTAATAAAGAATAGAGGAGAAAAGAAAAACAAGACATTCCTTTATGAAAGAGAGCTATTCCCAATCTCTCTTATCGATAAATTTTCTGATGCTTTTCGTTTATTATTCAAAAAGCAATACATGATAACTGTTATGTTAATAGGATTTTTGGTGGATATCTTTTTCATGATTACTACAGAAAATTTGTTGTAATTCAGCAGTCACGTAAATGTTTATAGTATACTGGGATTATTGGTGTTTATGTTGGGATCTTCTCTTTTTCATGAGTTAGGCCATGCTTCTGCCTGCAAATATTATGGCATCAAGCATGGAGGGATTGGTTTCGGACTGTATCTGAACATTCCTGTACTTTATACGGATGTTACCGAAGTATGGCAATTAAAACGTAGCTAGCGCTGTGTGGTTAATCTGGCAGGCGTATACTTCCAAAGTTATTGTCTGTTGGGGTTGTTGGTGGCATTCTTCTTGACGTACAATGATATTCTGAGGTATCTGATACTGACTATGAATTTCGGATTCCTGATGACACTTAATCCTTTTTTCAAATTTGATGGCTACTGGATAGCTTCCGATTTGTAGGGTGTGCCCAACCTGAGAAAACGCTCTAAAGAGTTGGTGGGGTATCTGCTCAGGCGGATACGCAAGCAGCCGGTGAAGACTACTCCCTATCTGTTGCAGATAAACGGTCTGGAGAAATATTGCCTGCTGGTCTATTCCATATTGGTTAATCTGTTTATGGGGTACTACTTTTTTTATATCATACCACGTTTTCTCTACCGCTTTGTCCTGTCGTTTCCGGATGAAATGGAACAGCTCATATTGTATCTTTCCAATAATGTAACTCCGCCGTTTGTTCTGTTGCGCAACATCGGGATGCAGATGCTGTTTCTGGCATTGATAGGGATTATGGCTGTTAACTTGATCCGTCCATTGTTAAAGTATGCCAAACGAAAATAAGTTGATTGTGCGCAGCAATATCATTGTTCTTGTGATTGTTGCAGTGATAGGTATGATGTTGTTTTTTGTGAATGATCCTTACGGATTGAAGCTCATATTGCTTTTAGCGTGCATTATTTGGGCGAAGCCTTTTGCTTTTCTGAACAGAACAGGAATAGACAGGATTGTATTTCTGCTGTGGGTATATGATATAATACTTTGTTTTACTTCGATTAATACTTTTGCTTCTGTCCGTGTTGTTCGAAATTCCACTACTCTCTATTTTGCGTACCTATTGTTGAGGCAAGTAATGGAATACCCTAAGAGTGTGCGTCTTCTAAAGCAGAGTATTTGTATAGTCATGGGGGTGGCACTCCTGCTGTCCCTGCTGTCTTTCTTCATTTTCCGTCGTTCTGTTTTGGATGCTGGATTTGAGGACACTTATTCTTTCCGCTTTCTTTTTCTGCCTTTGGGGCATAATACGAATGAATGGACTACTGTGTTGCTTGGTTTTGCCGGATTGTCATTGGTGCTTCATCGGTCGGGTAATACTGGCGTCAGGTGGCTGACTTACGTCCTGTTGACCTTGTCATGGGTCGCTACATGGCTTTCCTTTTCACGGGGGGCTTTTATGGCTTCTGGCATTCTTATTCTTTTACTATTGGGTGTTCTTCAGCCGATAAAAGAGAAATTGAAGTTGTTGGTTGTCGTACTGTTGAGTGTCGGTACGGTCAGCTTGTTTTGTTCCAAAGAAGTGATGACTACACTGAGCATGAACAAGACGGCTTCTCAGCGTCAAAGTACGCAGGGACGTATGAATGCCACATGTTCGGCTTTGAATGTCTTTCCGCTGCATCTTTGGTTTGGAGCAGGAACGGGGAATTATACACTGGCTATGGACAAGGAGTTGAATCAGGATACAACACAGGCTTATACAACTTTTGCTCCTAACTGGGTGGTGCAGATGCTGATAGAGAAAGGAGTTATTGGGTTAGGGTTGTCCGTTTGGCTGTTGGCTTGTATAGTCGTACAATTATGGAAAGCCCGAAGAAACAAGGTATGTGTCATAGCCGGATGTGCTTTGTGGGCTCTTGCCCTGAAAGAAATGACACTGAGCACTTTGTTGTCTGCCCCTATAAGTGTTTTGCTGGCTTGTGTACTGTTAGTTTATATTCAACAGAGGGATGAACTGTCGCTACGGTGGGAAGATGCTTCAGGGAAAAACAGAATAAACTATGCCGCCATGGTGGTTTGTTGTCTGTGCTCTGCCGCTATTGAGTGCTTTATAATCCGCCATCTAGTCAATACGGAACAGAATGAGAAAGCCGTTTTCTGTCTGCAAAAAGGAGAATATGAGGAGGCTGGCCGCTTGTTGGAAGGGGCAGGTAAGACGGTTCCCGGTCTTATTAATGAGGGAATTATGTATATGAACCGTTTCAAGGACACTTCACGGGAAGAATATCTGCAGCAGGCTGGAGAACTCTTGTCCGAAGCACAAAGGAGACAGCCGGAAGATGTACATATCGGTTATTTGCTGGCAGAATTGGACTTGCTGGGAGGAAAAGATAAACAGGTTCTTGCAGCTTTGCAGGAACTTGCTGGATGCTATCCTCGGAATGTGCTTTACAGATATAAATTATACAGACTGCTATACAGCCAAGGGCAGCAGGTAGAAGCGAAAGAACATTTGAAAGAGGCAGTTTTACTGTCGCCACGCATACTGGGAATGGAAGATGTCCGGATGTTAGAAAAAACAGATTCCTGTTTTTATCATTCTCTTGTCGGAGAATTATTGTTGCATCATCCACAGGATACGGATATGCCTTCCGATTTCGCGAGATACGGTTTTATTACCTACTTCTTGGGAAGAACGGATGAGGCTGAATATTGGTTGTCTCAGGCAGTTGCAGAGATGCCTAATCTTTCTATTCCTTGGTGTCTGCTGGGGAAAATTAGAAGAGAGAGAGGGGAAAACGAAGAGGCTGAAAGATATTTTAGAAAGTATAAACTCTTGACACTCGGAGCTTTCTCCGGTTCAAAAGGACTGACTGACAAGGCTTTGAAGTTGACATTTCTTCAAGAAAAGGACTTGTTTCAAAGCTATGGTATGAAGTTTCGTGAGTGGTATGGCTGCCCATTGATAACTCTCCAATGATATCTTAAACTTATTCCTTCGCATATACTTCTTCTCCTTTCACTAACTACCGCTTTGCACCCTTTCGGGTATATTATACGAAAGAAACTAACAAATTATATCCATTAGGGTGTAATCCTAGATATCTTTGTTATATTTGTACCCTAAAGGGTGTAATATTCTTTAAAAAAGAAAAGTAGACTAATGAAAGAAGAAAATAAAATTATACTTTATCAAGATGATAACGAAATAACTCGTATATCCGTACGTTTTGCCGATGAAGATTTATGGTTGACACAAAATCAATTGGCAGATATATATTGTACTACTCAGCAGAATATTAGTCAACATGTGGATAATATTTATAAAGATGGAGAACTTGTCCTGGAAGCAACTAACAAGAAATTCTTGTTAGTTCGTCAGGAAGGCAATCGTCAAGTAAAGCGCAATATCGACCATTACAATCTTGATATGATTATTGCCCTTGGTTATCGTATTCAGTCACAGGTGGCTACCCGTTTTCGTCGTTGGGCTACTCAACGGCTTCACGAATATATCCAAAAGGGCTTTGCAATGGATGATGAACGGTTGAAACAAGGCGGTAATCGTTATTTTCGTGAGTTGTTGCAACGTATTAGGGATATCCGTAGCAGTGAGCGCAACTTTTATCAACAAGTGACGGATATATATGCCACAGCAACAGACTATGACCCACGTGATGGAATGACCAAAATGTTCTTTGCTACAGTACAAAACAAGTTGCATTATGCCGTCCACGAGAATACGGCTGCCGAAATCATATATAATCGTGTGGATAATGAAAAACCATTTGTAGGAATGACGAATTTCAAAGGCAACTATGTCACTAAAGATGATGTTAGAATTGCTAAAAACTACTTGTCTGAAATCGAACTTCAACGCTTGAATCTACTTGTTTCGAGTTTCTTGGATTTTGCAGAATTTCAAGCATTGGAAATGAATCCTATGACAATGAAAGACTGGATAGAAGCACTGGATAATCAGATTATAGCTCATAAAAGGAAAGTTTTGATTGGGAAAGGTAACATTTCGCATAAACAAGCTATTGAGAAAGCAGAAAAAGAGTTTGAAACCTATCGTAAACGCGAGATGGAGTTATTTGAAAGTGATTTTGATAAAGAAATAAAAAAATTGAGACGTAAAGATTAGTATTATGTGAAATATTGAAAGTCATTTCAAAAGAATGCTAGTTTTATATTAGCATTATCATTAGAGTAATCTTTTATCCTAGACTGGATGATATAATGAGGTAAGTCTTGTTGTATGGAAGCATATACTCCTTCAACGTTTGCTTTGGCTGCGCTGAAAGATCTTTCCTTTTCTGTTTTAGTTATTTTAATTAAAACGTATGCAGTCTTTAAACATCTATTTCGTTTCTTTGTTAAAGAAGACTTAGTACGAACTAAAAGATTGTAGATATGAAAATTCGTTATTTATCTTTGATAGTGTTACTGGTAATGAGCGTATTTGCTCCTATGCAGGCACAAACCTATGACAATTTGTGGAAAGAACTGGAAGTATTGGAACGAAAGGATCTGCCCAAGTCGGTTATTTCCGAAGCAATGAAAATCTACGATAAAGCAAAAGCGGAACAGAATGTACCGCAAATGATGAAAGCCTATCTCACTGCCATGCAGTACCGTTCCCTTTTAACTCCCGATAGCTTGAAGGTAGATATGAATGGTTTGGAACAATGGGCTTCCCAAACCGGCAGTATGGAAGACAAAGCTATATTGTATTCCATTCTGGGTGAAATGACCATGCCTGCCGACGTAAAAAAAGGATTGGGTTATTTGCAGGCCTCTCTCAAGGATAAAGACCGGTTATTACTTATCCCGGTCGAGAAATTGAGACCTATGGTGAGAGTGGGAGAGGCTAGTAAACGGTATTTTCGTGATAATCTGTACAACCTGCTGGCACGTCGTGCCATACAAATCATGCAGCAGTACAGGTGGCAGGCGGCTGCTAAAGCAAATCAGACAAACAGTCTGCCTGCGGATATGACGGATATGGATCAGTTTGTTACTTATCAGTTTGTTCCCGTCTCTGATTGTGACCTGACGGCAGCTGTCATGCAGACTTATCAGTCCTTGCTGAAAGCATACGATACGGAAACGGAGCGTGAGGGTTGGTTGCTGACCGGGATAGACGCATTGAATTACCTGTACCGCAATTTTTCCGGAAACTTCTCGAATGACGTATGCCAACAGGAACTCCGGAAGTGGATTCATACTTATCCGGCTGTGAAAACAGTCCCTGAAGCTTATCTGGCTTTGGCACAATTCCTACAGTATCAAAATAATCAGGTAGAGCGCTTGCGGATAGTTCGTGAAGGAATAGCCGGATACCCCCGTTACGAAGGTATCAACCAACTGAAGAATATAGAAAAGGAAATTCTGAATGCAAGCCTTTCACTGGAAATAGCTACGGCCTATCCGGGTGAACAGCAGTCGGTGAAAGTAAATTATAAAAACCTTACCGGCATCACCTTGCAGTTATATAAGGTGAATTTACCCGTTACCTCTGCCGTATTGCAGAACAGAACCACCCATTTTGAAAGTAAATATGCCCGTTTGCAACGCGAGGAGCATTTTTCTTTGAAACCTACTACAGATTATTTGAATGTCGATACCACCCTGACCATACAGGCTCCTCAAGCGGGAATTTATTTCTTAAAGGCAGTGCCCGATGGGAAGAAGGGCGTTTCGGACGGAACATTAATGAATGTCACCGCTTTAAAGACCATTTATCGTCCTCTGCCGGATGGTACGTTGGAACTGGTGGTGGTAGATGCAGTGAGCGGACAGCCTGTTTCTGAGGCGGAAGTAACCATTTATACGGAGAAGGGAGGAGGTTATTCTCCCCAACAGACCTACCAGGCGGATAAACAGGGTACTTTGAAACTGGATTTCCTGAATAGTAACAAATACTGGTATAATGCACATACGGCGGCTGATAATGCGATGCCCATCTTGAATCTTTGGAAAAACGATTATTACTATAAAGAGAGCAAGAGGAAAGAAGTTTTGCAATTATTTACCGACCGCTCCATTTACCGTCCCGGTCAAACCGTATATGTATCCGGCTTGGCTTATGAAATGGAAAAGGATTCTACGCGTGTGCTTGCGGATAAAAAATATACGGTATCCCTATATGATGCGAATAATAATGAAACAGGAAAAGTAGAAGTACGGACGAATGGTTTTGGCTCGTTCAGCGGACAGTTTGTTTTGCCCTCTCCTTGCTGACCGGTTATTTTAGCTTGCGTGTGGCCGATACTTCTGTCAGTTTTAAGGTAGAAGAATATAAACGTCCCACCTTTGATGTCACGTTTGAGCCCGTGAAAGTGGAGTATCAAGTGGGTGACTCTATAGAAGTGGTGGGTATGGCAAAGACTTTTGCCGGTGCGCCTGTGCAGAATGCCAGGGTACACTATAATATATCTCGTTCCTATGCCTGGTTCTGGCGGTTTATGGGCAGAGGTTCAGCCCGTTGGGAGGGAGAGGCAATGACCGATGCGGATGGTAAGTTCAGCGTTCCGGTGCATTTTGAAATAGACTCGGACAGGAGAGAATCTCCGTTGTGGTATTATACGTACAACATACAGGCGGATGTGACGGATGGTGCAGGTGAGACACAGCAAGCTAATTTGTCATTGCCTTTAGGAAGCACTTCAATGGTGCTGAATATGGATAATCTGCCCGATAATTTGGTGAAAGAAAAGAAGCTGGAAATAAAACTGACAGCCATGAATCTTTCGGGTGAGCCGGTAGATACTCCGGTTACTTATCAGGTAGTCGAAATGGAGAAGCAGAAAGACGGTCAGGAAAAAGAAGGCAGAAAGGTATTGACCGGTACGGTGGAAGCCAACAAGAGTTTTGTTCCTGAGGCTATTTATGCCCTGCCTTCCGGCAATTATCGTTTGAAGCTCTCGGCTAAGGATACGCAGGGCAGAGAGTGTACGGCATCTAAGAATTTCCTTCTGTTTTCATTGAACGACAAGCGTCCGCCTTTCGTGATAACGGATTGGTTCTATCAGGATGGTCTGGAATTTGATGCAGCATCTCCGGCTACTGTATATATAGGTAGCAGCGAAAAGAATGTCTATCTGCTTTATGATGTATTTGCAGGAAATAAGCGCTTGGAAAGCAAACGTATAGAGCTTTCGGACTCGGTGGTCAGTTTCCGCTTCCCTTATAAGAAGGAATATGGTGACGGCATTCTGGTAAGTATGGCATTTGTGAAAGATGGCAGACTTTACAGTCATAATGCACGGATTATGAAACCGGCCCCTGAAAAGAAGTTGCAGCTGAAATGGACTACGTTCCGTGACAAACTCCGTCCTGGACAGCAAGAGGAATGGAAACTGACGGTACTTTATCCGGATGGAAGCCCGGCTGAGGCTGAAATGCTGGCTACTATGTATGATGCTTCTCTGGATAAAATCTATAGTGCACATAAGTTGGACTTTGGAGTGGACTTTCATTATGTGGTTCCTTTGACTTATTGGAATACATCCTATATGCGGAATGCTTATTTGTATGTTGATTTCCCGTTGAAGAGGCTCCGTGCGGTTCCTTTGGAATATAGTGAATTGATCATTCCATCTACAGGAAGAATGGAGGCTATGGTGGTAGGTTACGGAGGCAGTCCTCGTGCCACTCTTGCAGGAGCTTTGAAGATTAGAGGCAGGAGTGCCGCAAATGCTGTGATGAACCAGGAGGCTGTTACTGATATGGTGCTCCAGGAAGAAATGGTAGAAACGTCTGCACAGGAAAAGGTAGAAATGGCAGTTCTGAAGAACTGGCAGAAACAGGTGATATACAGATACGTGAAAACTTTGCGGAAACGGCATTCTTTTACCCACAGCTCCGCACCAATGAAAAAGGTGAAGTCAGTATTTCCTTTGTACTACCCGAAAGCCTTACCCGATGGACGTTTATGGGCTTGGCACATACCCGGAATGTGGATTATGGAAAGATAGAAGCTACCGCTACTGCCAGCAAAGAGTTTATGCTTCAGCCTAATATGCCCCGCTTTGTCCGCGTGGGAGATAAGGCGAATATTGCCGCTTCACTGATGAACCTGTCGGACAAGGGAGTGAAAGGGACTGTCCGCATGGAATTGTTCAATCCGGAAACAGAAAAGGTATTCTATTCACAAAAACAGAAGTTTGATGTGAAGGGAGGAGAAACCGGGCATGTGAACTTTACTTTTGAAGTGGGTGACAAATATGCGGTAATGGCATGCCGGATGGTAGCGGATGGAGATACCTTCAGTGATGGAGAACAGCGTTACATCCCCGTTCTGACAGACAAACAGTGGGTGACGGAAACCGTTCCTCTGAACGTGAATGGGGAAGGTGCGCATACTTTCTCTTTGGAAAACCTGTTTAACAAGCATAGCAAAACGGCTTCCGAACAACGGTTGACCGTAGAATTTACTGCCCATCCGGCTTGGTATGCCGTGCAGGCTTTGCCTGTAGTGGCTAATCCTCAGAATGAAGATGCGCTTTCCTGGGCTACCGCTTATTATGCCCATTCATTGGCTGCATGTATAGTCAAAGAAAATCCCCGTATCAAGCAAGTCTTTGATAGCTGGAAGGCTCAAGGTGGCACGAAGGAGACTTTTATGAGCAATCTGCAAAAGAATCAGGAACTGAAAAATATCCTGTTGGCTGAAACTCCTTGGCTGACAGAAGCTACCAATGAAGCCGAACAAAAACAGCGTATCGCCACTTTGTTTGACCTGAATACAATGAATAGCCAACTGGCTGTTTCTGTAGAGAAACTGGGAGAATTGCAAAATGCCGATGGCGCATGGAGTTGGTATAAAGGTATGCAAGGCAGCCGCTATGTAACCACTCAGGTAATGGAAATGCTTGTCCGGCTGAATGCATTGACTCATCAGGATGCTGACAGCCGGATGCAGCCTATGATTCAAAAAGGGTTCGAGTATTTAGGCAAGCAGGCAGCCGAAGAGTATAAGTCAATGAAAGAAGCTGAAAAGAAAGGAGCTGTCGGTATCCGTCCGTCAGAACAGGTTCTCAGGTATTTGTATATCTGCGCTTTGGATGGCAAGGCTCCGGTTGATAAAAAGGTGAACCGGTATTTCATAGACAAGTTGTCCGGTGAGGGAAAAGAACTGACGATTTATGGAAAGGCGTTGGGAGCTATCATCTTGCAGCAAGCCGGTAAGGTGGCAGAGGCCAAGTTGTTTATGCAGTCATTGATGGAGTATTCTGTTGTGACGGATGAAATGGGACGTTACTTTGATACTCCTAAAGCCCGATATTCATGGTTCAGTTATAAAATTCCGACTGAAGTGGCTGCTATGGAAGCTATACAGCGTATAACAAAAGATACGAAAGCGATCGATGAAATGAAACGCTGGCTGTTGAAGCAGAAACAGACACAGACTTGGGAAACGCTGATTGCAACGGCTGATGCAGTGTATGCATTGATGGCTACAGGGGCTTCGGATTTATTGGCAAATACAGGAGGAGTAGAGATTACTTTAGGTAAAGAAGTGATCCGGACTCCGGCAGATGATGCCATCGGTTATATCAAGAAGACGGTGTCCGGTGATGTGATGAATATCAAGAAAGTAAGGGTGGATAAAGAAGGAACCGGAATGGGTTGGGGAGCCGTTTATGCCCAATATCTGGAAAGTATGGATCAAATAGGTGAGCAGGGAAACGGATTGTCTGTCAGCCGTCAATTATATAAAGGAGATGAGGCTTTGAATGAATCAGCTCCGTTAAAGGTTGGCGATAAGATTACCGTTCGCCTGACTGTAAAGGCTGACCGTGATATGGATTTTGTTCAGATCAAGGATGACCGTGCAGCTTGTATGGAACCGTTACAGGCAGTTTCGGGATTTCGTTGGAGCAACGGGCTGGGATATTATCAGGCTACCAAAGATGCTTCGACCCAGTTCTTTATCGATCAGATGAGAAAAGGAACTTATGTGATAGAGTATCAGGTGTATGTGAACCGGACGGGAGAATATCAGGCTGGAATTGCAACTGTTCAGTCTGCTTATGCTCCGGAATTCGGAGGGCATACGGGAGGATATCGGGTGATGGTGGAATAGAGAAACGGGATGTCTGGAATTAGTTGTGTGATTTCATAAAAAGTAAGTTAGCTTGCTAACTTACTTTTTTTCTTATGCTTCTGCCGTCCACCCATTCTAATCTTATTTCAAAACCATCTTCAGCCGTGCCATAAAAATAGCGGCCTGAAACGGATGGATATTCAATTATAAATGTATAACCATCTGAATAATATAGATACAACCAACCGTTTTGAATTTCCCAGTCAAACTTATATACCCTATAAAGTTCATCATTATAGTAACAGCGTTCTTCCGTACCTACACCATGATCTGTGAAAGCACCTGAGGTGAATGTAATGTAACTGTAAAGCCGTTCTCCGTATGGGTCCTCAAATCCCATTTCGCCCCACCAAGTCTTACCGTATAATCCTGAAATATCAAATCCTCTTTCTTCATCGTTTTCACATGAAGAAAAACTTATCATTGTAATCAATGCAATGGCAACGAACCAGTAATGTTTTACTATTTTCATAATTTATCTGATTTTTAATGCGGGACAAAGATAAAGGTTATTCATAAGATAAAATAAATTATAGGCTGAAAAAATGGGTAAAGGATGTTTTTTGTCTATCTTTGCTATCTAAAAAGCATAAAATAATTGTATGAAACATATTATACTGATAGTAAGTTTGTTAATGGGAGTGACTTTGGGAGTACAGGCACAACCCAAAGCATTATTTGATAAGACAACGCATGAATTTGGAACTATTTTATGGAAAAATCCGGTGACGGCTACCTTTAAAATCACTAATAAAGGAGATAAACCTTTAGTGATATCTAATGTGACAACTTCTTGTGGCTGCACGGTTGCTGATTGGACCAAAGAACCGATTGCCCCGGGAAAGACCGGGAGTGTCAGTTCTACTTTTGACGCCAAAGCCATCGGACGTTTTCAGAAGAGCGTAGGCATTTATTGCAATGCCTCCAATAAACCTATCTATCTGGCTATTCGGGGAGAAGTGACTGCCGATCCTAAAGAACTATACTTTCACTCATCCTTTTCAGATTGGAGCTATCCGTTTGAATAAGGAGGAAATAGAATTTGAAGATGCTAATAAAGGGGATAAACCAACTATGGAACTGTTGGTTGCCAATACGTCAGATAGGTTATACACCCCTGTGTTGATGCATTTGCCTCCTTACCTCAGTGCTGTTGCCATTCCGGAAAAACTGGGAAGAGGACGTACAGGTAAAATCAAGATAACTCTTGATACGGAAAAGTTACCTAAACTGGGTTTGACAACGGCGTCTGTTTATCTTTCCCGTTTCCCGGGAGATAAGGTAGGAGAAGAAAATGAAATTCCGGTTTCTGCCGTATTGTTGCCGGATTTCTCACATATCAGTCAGCAGGAACGCTTGAATCCGCCTGCCATTCATCTTTCTGCCGAAGAGTTGCAGATGGGAGAACTGGAAAGTGATGAAAAGAAAGCACATACGATTATTATTAAGAATGTAGGAAAATCTAATCTGGAAATTCGTGATTTGCAGGTGTTCAATTCTGCTTTGGGGGTCCAGTTGAAGAAACGTGTCTTGAAACCGGGTGCGTCTACCAAGTTGAAGATTACTGCTTTCGGTCAAAATTTGAAGAAAGTAAAGGGTACTCCGCGTGTCTTGATGATAACCAATGATCCTAACAATCCGAAGATAATTATAAAAGTAAAAGTAACCTCAAAAAAATAGCTATGGAACATCCTGAAAATAGTGAAGAATATAAGGGATTGACAGTGAACAAAGGTATTGAGCAACCATCTATTGTGAATCCTTATTTGAAACTACGTAAAAAACCTCGTCGTCGTGAGTTTTCCGTAGGTGAATATGTAGAAGGCATCGTAAAAGGTGATGTGACCGTATTGAGTCAGGCGGTTACTTTAGTGGAGAGTGTAAAACCGGAACATCAGGCTATTGCCCAGGAAGTGATAGAGAAGTGTCTGCCTTATTCCGGAAATTCTATGCGAATCGGTATCAGTGGTGTGCCCGGTGCCGGCAAGAGTACATCTATTGATGTATTTGGATTGCATGTGCTTGAGAAGGGAGGAAAATTAGCTGTTTTAGCTATTGATCCCAGTAGTGAGCGTTCTAAAGGCAGTATTTTGGGAGATAAGACCCGCATGGAGAAACTATCTGTCCATCCGAAGTCTTTTATACGGCCTAGTCCGTCAGCAGGTTCGTTGGGAGGAGTAGCTCGTAAGACTCGTGAAACGATCATACTTTGTGAGGCGGCGGGCTTTGATAAGATTTTTGTTGAAACGGTTGGAGTAGGGCAGAGCGAAACGGCAGTGCATTCTATGGTGGATTTCTTTTTGCTGATCCAACTGGCCGGTACTGGTGATGAATTGCAGGGGATTAAGAGAGGTATCATGGAAATGGCGGATGGAATCGTTATCAATAAAGCTGACGGCAGCAATATTGAGAAAGCAAAACTGGCTGCCAGTCATTTCCGTAATGCTTTACATTTGTTTCCTGCTCCTGATTCGGGCTGGAGTCCTAAAGTAATGACGTATTCCGGCTTTTATGGTATTGGAATTAAAGAAATCTGGGATATGATCTATGAATACTTCGCTTTTGTGAAAGCGAATGGGTATTTTGAATATCGCAGAAATGAACAGGCTAAGTATTGGATGTATGAGTCTATCAACGAGCATTTGCGTGATAGTTTCTATAATAATGAAAAGATAATTTCTATGTTGGCTGCAAAAGAGGAAGAGGTGCTGAATGGCAAACTGACTTCGTTTGTTGCTGCCAAAAAGTTATTGGATGCTTATTTCTCAACCTTGAAATAAGGTTTTGCTGCCAACAGGCAAAATTTTATTGTCTGTGGTGGATGAAATTAGATAGAAAGTTCGTGAAGTACGTTCACCAATTCTCTGTCTATAGGCTTGTCGTTCTTTATAGCTTTAGCGAAAGGTACATAAACAATCTTATCATCATCAATACCAATCATTACATTACGTTGTCCTTCCAATAGTGCTTGGATGCTGGCCACTCCCATACGGCTGGCAATAATTCGGTCATGCGCTGTGGGGCGTCCGCCACGTTGCAAATGTCCTAATATCGTTACACGCACATCGTATTGCGGATATTCGTTCTTCACACGTTCGGCATAGTGCATTGCACCCCCGGTCAGTTCGCTTTCGGCTACTAATACGATACTACTGCTCTTGGATTTGCGGAAACCATGTTCGATGAATTCTTCCAATTGGTCAACTTCTGTGCTGAATTCCGGAATAATAGCGGCCTCTGCACCTGAGGCAATAGCACCGTTCAAAGCTAGGAAGCCGGCATCACGTCCCATTACTTCAACAAAGAACAAGCGTTCGTGAGAAGTTGCCGTATCGCGAATTTTATCCACAGCGTCCAGAATGGTATTCAAAGCTGTATCATAACCGATAGTGGTGTCGGTTCCATACAGGTCGTTGTCAATCGTTCCGGGCAGACCGATACAAGGCACATCAAATTCCTGAGCAAAGATACGTGCACCGGTCAACGAACCGTCACCGCCGATAATGACCAAAGCATCAATCTCGTGCTTTTTCATATTTTCGTAAGCTTGTGCCCGTCCTTCGGGTGTCGTGAATTCTTTGCAACGGGCGGTCTTCAGAATGGTACCTCCCATTTGTATGATGTTACTAACATTTTGGCTTTTGAATTCCTGAATTTCATCTGTTACCAATCCTTTGTATCCTCTATAAATGCCATATACTTTCAAGCCGTTATAGATGGCAGAACGTGTGACTGCACGAATGGCAGCGTTCATTCCCGGAGCATCTCCTCCAGAGGTTAAAATACCAATGCTTTTAATCGTTCCCATAAATACCCATTTTAATATTTTTATGTCGCAAAGTTAACAAATTATCAGTTGGACAACGATAATTTTCTATTTTTTATTGGTCTATTTTTCGTTTAAGATTGCTTTTTTACATTCTTCCATCAACCATTTGGGGGTGGAAGTTGCTCCACAAATGCCGATGGAACGGACGTTCTCGAGCAAGTTCCGGTCTATTTCTTCCGGCTGGTCAATGAGGTATGAATTCGGATTAATCTTTTTGCATTCTTGATATAAGATCTTTCCGTTTGAACTTTTTCGTCCGCAGACAAAAAAGATCAGATCATGTGCTGCTGCAAATTTGCGGATGTTAGGCATCCGGTTGGCCACTTGCCGGCAGATTGTGTCGTAATATTCAAAAGTGGCATCGGGTGAGATATGCTCCTTGATATATTCTATGATTTGCCAGAATTCTTCCAAAGACTTGGTTGTCTGGGAGTACAAGCGTATGTCTTTAGTGAAGTCTAAATGAGCAGCTTCAGCAGGTGTTTCTATGACAATTGCTTTTCCATGAGTTTGACCTACCAGCCCCAGTACTTCGGCATGACCGTTCTTGCCATAAATCACGATTTGTGTGTCTTGACTTGCCGGAACATTATCATACTCCTGTTTGATGCGCTTTTGGAAGGCGTAATACTACCGGACAGGTGGCGTCAATGATCTCGATGTTGTTGGTACGGGCTATAGCGTATGTTTCAGGAGGTTCTCCATGTGCGCGCAACAGTACTTTGGCATCGTGTAATTGGGCAAACTCTTCGTGGTTTATTGTGATAAGCCCCATTTTTTTTAGTCGTTCACATTCCTGTCCGTTGTGTACAATGTCTCCCAGGCAATAAAGAGTGTTTCCTTTTGCCAGTTCTTCTTCTGCTTTACGGATAGCTGTGGTGACTCCGAAGCAGAACCCAGATCCTTCGTCTATCTCTATGTTAACCATTTATCGCTGCTTGAAATTTTTCGGTCAGCCACTTTTTCTGTTCGGCAATGCTCATGTGGCTGTTGTCTAACAAGATAGCGTCATCCGCTTGTCGTAACGGACCGACTTCACGGGTTTGGTCTATACGGTCACGCTCTTCCACATTTTCCAGGAATTTTTTCATAAGAGGCCTCTTGCCCTTTACTTCTTAATTCATCATAACGGCGCTGTGCACGTATGGCAGCCGAGGCGGTTACAAATATTTTCAGTTCGGCATCGGGGAAAACAACGGTTCCAATGTCCCTTCCGTCCATGACAATTCCTTTGGCCTTTCCCATTTCCTGTTGTTGTTTTACCAAAGCCTCACGTACAAAGCCCAAGGCGGCGATAGGGCTTACATGAGAGGAAACCTCCATGCTGCGGATGGCATCCTCTACATTTGTATCGTTCAGGAAAGTCATGGGACGTTGTGTTTCCGGATTCAACCGGAATGAAATATGTATATCGGGCATTGCTGTTTTTAACGCTTCGGTGTCGATACCTTTTTCCGAAAAGAACCCTTTCTGTAGACTATATAATGTAACAGCACGATACATGGCGCCGCTATCAATATAAATGTATCCTATTTCACGTGCCAAGTCTTTGGCCATCGTGCTTTTTCCACATGATGAATAACCGTCAATGGCAATAGTTATTTTTTTCATATATAATTAATGTATAGGTGACTACTAAAAACGCTTCAAAGATAGATAAAAGTTGGGTGTATGTCTATGAAATCGGATGAAAATAAAATGAATTAGCATATTTTTCATGTGAAAATACTTTTTATTTAAAAGATTTGTGTTACATTTGCCCTCAGTGAGAAACACTTAATTTTAAAACACAATTTATGGAAGTTAAAAAATCGCCTAAAGCAGATCTCGAAGGTAAAAAGAGTACCTGGCTGCTTATCGGTTATGTGTTTATCCTTGCTCTCATGTTTGTAGCTTTCGAATGGACTGATCGCGACAAGCAAGTGACTACGGATACAGGTATAACCGATGTCGTATTTGAAGAAGAAATTATCCCTATTACGGAACAGGAACAAAAACAAGCTCCTCCTCCTCCCGAAGCTCCTAAAGTAGAAGAAGTGCTTCAGATCGTTGAAAACGATGCTAAAGTAGAAGAAACTGCCATTCAGGCTTCAGAAGAAACCGGTCAGGCAGTAGAAGTTAAATATGTTCCGGTAGAAGTTGAAGAAGAAGAACCCGAAGAACAACAAATTTTCCAAGTAGTAGAAGAAATGCCTGAATTCCCCGGAGGTATGGCTGAATGTTTGAAGTTCTTGGGTAAGAATATTAAATACCCCACTATTTCTCAGGAAAACGGTGTGCAAGGTAAGGTTATCGTTCAGTTTGTCGTTAATAAGGACGGTTCTATCGTTGACCCGGTGGTTGTACGTAGTGTAGACCCCTACTTGGATAAGGAAGCTCTCCGCGTAATCAAGACCATGCCGAAATGGAAACCTGGAAAACAACGTGGTAAGGCTGTACGTGTGAAATATACAGTGCCTGTAACTTTCAAATTACAGTAATAAAATACTTTAATATCTTAATTAAGAGGCTGCCTTTAAAAAGCAGCCTCTTTTTCTAGAACCCCTTAATCAAAATAATTTATGGCTTTTTCTGCAGACCAGTTATTGGAAAAGGTAAATACTTATCTTGCTACGATGCCTTATGTGCGCGAACCAAAAGGATTGTATGCTCCTATAGAGTATGTCTTGTCATTAGGCGGTAAACGTATCCGTCCTGTTTTGATGTTGCTTTCCTATCAGCTTTACAAAGAGAATGTGGATGATATTTTACCACAAGCGGCAGGTATAGAGACTTATCATAATTATACATTGTTGCATGATGATTTGATGGATTGTGCGGATATGCGCAGAAACAAGCCTACCGTGCATAAGGTTTGGGATGAGAATACGGCTATTCTTTCGGGGGATGCCATGCTGGTGTTGGCTTATCGGCTGATGAACAATTGTCCGGAGCGTTATTTGAAGCAAGTGATGGATATTTTCAGTCAGACTGCTTTGGAAATTTGTGAAGGACAGCAGTGGGATATGGAATTTGAAACCCGGAATGATGTTACTGTTCCCGAATATATGGAGATGATTCGTTTAAAGACATCGGTACTTTTGTCTGCTGCGTTAAAAATTGGTGCTGTATTAGGGGGGGCTTCGGAAGATGATGCCCGCAAATTATACGATTTCGGTATCAAAATGGGATTGGCATTCCAGTTACAGGATGATTATCTGGATGTGTATGGGGATTCGAAAGTGTTTGGAAAAAATATAGGTGGAGATATTTTATGCAATAAGAAGACTTTTATGCTGATCAATGCGTTGGCTTTGGCAGATGGGATACAACGGAAGGAGTTGGAAAAATGGATAGCTTCTACTGCTTTTTGTCCGGAAGAAAAGATAAAAGCTGTAACAGCTCTTTATGATAAGATAGGCATCGGCGGAATTTGTGAAGAAAAGATTAACGCTTATTATGTCGAGGGGCTTTCGTTGTTGGAAAGTATGGCTGTGCCTTCTGAAAGAAAAGAAGAACTGAAGTCTTTTGTTTGTCATTTAATGAATAGAAAAGTATAATATGATTGACACGCATTCTCATTTGTTTGTTGAGGAGTTTGATGAGGATTTGCCGGCTGTGATAGAACGTGCTCGGGATTCCGGAGTATCTAAAGTCTTTATGCCCAATATTGATGACACCACGGTGGAAGCGATGTTGAATGTCTGTACGGCATATAAGGGGTATTGTTTTCCTATGATTGGATTTCATCCGACTTCTGTTGGGGCTGATTCGTTATTCCGTATTTATGAGATGAAAAAGCTGCTTTCCGGTGAACATCCTTTTGTGGCTGTAGGTGAGGTGGGAATGGATTTGTATTGGGATAAGACATATTTGAAAGAACAACAGAAGGCGTTGGATATACAGATTCAATGGGCATTGGAATATCATCTGCCTTTGGTGTTGCATTGCCGTGAAGCTTTTCCGGAGTTGTTTGAAGTGATGGAACCTTATAAAAAAACTGAGTTAAGCGGTATCTTTCATAGTTTTACGGGTACTCTGGAGGAAGCAGGGCAGGTTTTAGAGTATGCTCGTTTTTTCTTTGGGATCAATGGAGTCGTTACATTCAAGAAGAGTAGTCTGGCTGAGGTCTTACCTCATATCCCCTTAGACAGAATCGTTCTTGAAACGGATTCTCCTTATTTGGCTCCTGTGCCTTTCAGGGGAAAACGGAACGAGTCTTCTTATATAAAGAATGTAGCGATGAAACTTGCCGAAATCTATGGTCTGGATTTTAAAGATGTGGATAGAATTACTGCCAATAATGCTTTAAAAGTGTTCAAAATGGCTGAATAAGTTTTTAAAGTTTATTAATTTTGATAGGTAATTTAAATATTGGCAGGGCTAATTCTACGTAAGACGAAAAAAAAGAATACATTTGTAGCTGAAATCGCTTGCAGTTCCCGATTTTCTTTGTAATTTGCACCCGATTTTAAAAAAGATAGTATTGTGTCGCCCGAAAAGGAGAGATGCTCGAGTGGTTGAAGAGGCACGCCTGGAAAGCGTGTAAACGCCAAAAGTGTTTCGCGGGTTCGAATCCCGCTCTCTCCGCATTGTAATGGAAAGCACAACAGACTGGAAGACAATTAAAACAAATAAATAACAATTAATTAATTAATCTTAAAAATTAGACACACAATGAAAAAGTTATTTGCAATTCTTGCAGTGATGGGAGTCCTTACTTTAGGATCAGTTCAGCCTGTTATGGCTCAAGACGCAGCTCCGGCTCAAACAGAACAGACTACTGAAGCAGCAGTGGTTGAAGAAGGTGGTGGTCTTCACAAAGAGTTAAAAACCAAATTTATTGAAGGTGATGCCAGCTTCATGTCATTGGTAGCTATCGCATTGGTTTTAGGTTTGGCTTTCTGTATTGAACGTATCATTTATTTGAGCTTGGCTGAAACGAATACAAAGAAGTTGATGGCTAACATTGAGGCTGCTTTGGAAAAAGGTGATGTTGAAGCTGCAAAAACCGTATGTCGTAATACTCGCGGTCCGGTTGCTTCTATTTGTTATCAAGGCTTGATGAGAATAGATGAAGGTATTGATGTAGTAGAACGTTCAGTTGTTTCTTACGGTGGAGTTCAAGCCGGTTATTTGGAAAAAGGATGTTCTTGGATTACATTGTTCATCGCAATGGCTCCGTCTTTGGGATTCTTGGGTACTGTAATCGGTATGGTTATGGCGTTCGATAAGATTCAGCAGGCTGGTGATATTTCTCCGACAGTTGTAGCTGGTGGTATGAAAGTGGCTTTGATTACTACTATCTTCGGTTTGGTTGTAGCATTGATTCTTCAGGTATTCTATAACTACATCCTTTCTAAGATTGAAGGTTTGACAAGTGAAATGGAAGACTCTTCTATCACTTTGTTGGATATGATCACTAAATATAACTTGAAATACAAAAAATAATTAGGAGATGGCTAAGTTATCATATAAAGTGTCTTACTACATAATGTACATTTGCTTTGCGCTGATTCTTGTCGTGCTGGGAATGTTCTATTTTGTAGGATACAATAATCCGGTAGGTGAATATAATGCACCTGAACATACGGAAACATTGATTTACTTAATGTATGCAATGTTTGGAATATGTGTGGCAGTAACTGTAATTGGTGCGATAGCACAATTTGGCGCTGCTTTGAGAGATAATCCTAAAAGTGCAATAAAGTCTTTGATCGGCTTGGTCTTGTTTGTGGTAGTATTGGTCGTTTCTTACGGTATGGGTTCTGACTCTCCTGTTGTTTTGGCCGATGGTAGTGCTTACACTGATACAGGTTGGTTGAAAATTACTGATATGCTGATTTACTCCATTTATTTCTTGTTTGGTGTGGCTGCAATCGGTACTTTAGTAAACTTGAGCGGTATCTTTAAAAGATAATATTATCTACATTGATTAAATAATTTAAAACGAAGTAAGTAAAATGGCAAGAAAAAAAAGAGGCGTACCTGGAATTAACTCCAGTTCAACAGCTGATATTGCCTTTATGTTGCTTATTTTCTTCCTGATAACAACATCAATGGATACTGACCGTGGCTTGGCGAGACGGCTTCCGCCTCCTCCCGAAAACAAGGATCAGAAAGATGATGATATTATTGTAAAGGAACGAAACATCCTTCAAGTCCGTCTGAATAAAGACAACCAGCTGATGTGTGGTACGGACTATATTGATGTGAAGCAATTGAAAGAAAAGGCAAAAGAGTTTATAGCCAATCCGTATGATGATGAAAATCTGCCTGAAAAGCATAGAAAGAATATTCCTTTGCTGGGTGATTGTATGATTACGGAAAATCATGTAATCTCTGTTCAGAATGACGTTGGAACTAGCTATCAAGCATATATTGATGTGCAAAATGAATTGGTTGCTGCGTATAATGAACTTCGTAATGAACTAGGTAAAGCTAAATTTGGAAAGCTTTATAATGAGTGCAACGAAGATGAACAAAAAGCTATTCGTGAATATTATCCGCAGAAGATTTCTGAAGCTGAACCTAAAAAGTATGGAGGTAAGTAATGGGAAAATTTAATAAAACAGGTAAACGTGGAATGCCTGAGTTGAATACCTCTTCATTGCCTGACCTTATCTTTACCATGTTGTTCTTCTTTATGATTGTAACAACCATGCGTGAGGTTACATTGAAGGTTCAATTTCAGGTTCCTCAAGGAACAGAATTGGAAAAGTTGGAAAAGAAGTCGTTGGTTTCCTTTATTTATATAGGTAAGCCGTTGCCGGAATTCCAAAAGAAAATGGGTGCTGAAAGTCGTATTCAGTTGAATGATAAGTTTGCTGAAGTGTCAGAAGTTCAGGACTACATTTATCAGGAACGTGAGAATATGAAAGAAGAAGACCAGCCATTTATGACAGTATCCTTGAAAGTTGATAAAGATACAAAGATGGGTATTGTACAGGATGTAAAGCAGGCACTTCGTCAAGCTTACGCTTTGAAAATAAACTATTCAGCTACTCAACGTCAGTAATAGTTATATAAGCATAGATAAAAAAGGAAGCTGTTTTTAACAGCTTCCTTTTTTATGTTTTCCATTCTATTTGTTATGGACGAATTTATCCGTTACCTATGGCTAGTAATAGTACGTACAATGGATTTTTTGAGGACAAACTCCTGTGTGGTGGCTCAGGGAATTGAAGAAAAAGAATGTTCAGATCTCTTGTCCGTAAACTTCTTTGTAAAGAGTCTTTTTAACTTTCTCAAAATCACTTTCCATATCTATATCCCCATAGGTCATTAAGAGCATTGGTAGGCCGCTATCTCCCTTACGGTAGGGAGGTTGTATATAGGGCTTTTTATGTAAAGTGAATTCCAAACGTTTATAGAAGTGAATACGGCGTGTGCTCATTTCATCATTAGGCTCCTCTACTTCCAATACAATTGGACCTTTTAACTGTTTTTTTATCATTTCCAGCACACGTTTTCCATAACCTCCGTTTCTGAGGCTGGGATCAATAGCGAAATGTTCGATATAGTAAAAATCTCCCATTGTCCAATAGCTGATCATACCAATGCTGTTACCGTTTTCTAAAATAATGTTGTTGCAGAACCGGGGATTATTATCAGAATATTCTCTCTGCTGTACGGTATCACGGCGTTCTTCTTGAGGGAATGCCGTATGCATTAATTTTTCCACAAAGGTATAATTAACCTCATCTTGTGTTTTTACTTGTTTAATTTCAATCATTTTATCTGTCTTTGTTTAGTCTTAAGTTATGAACCTATTTCGCAGTATAAAAGTTTATTAGTCTTTCTAATGCACGTTGGCATACCGGGCAGAATGCAGGTGCTTCGTTTATCTTCATTCTGCATTCGGTAGTAGGACGATAAAGTCCTTTTTGTGTATAGCCTGCTCCTTCATAGACACCCACCTTGGTGTATAAGTCGGCATTTTCTGTAGCTACCGGAGTAGGTATGGCAGTACCTTCCGGAATCATATCTTTCCATTTACTGTCGAAATCAATTAATGTGGTGATATTTGGCTCCCAAGGTTCCACTTCATATGGATATTGCGGGCTTGGGGCTTCGGTATATGCATATTCATCTGCTAATCCTCCAAAACTATGGCCGAATTCATGGACTACAACCGGTTGAAAATCAGGATGATGGGCTGTGGTCAGTGTATATGAGTTATAGATGCCACCTCCTCCATAGGTGTCTGTATTGGCTAGAATAATGATATGCTCGTAAGGAATTCCAGCCAACCAATTATGAATACTTTTTACCCGACTGGTAGTGAGATACCGGTCGGAATAGAACGTGTTGAAATGTGAACTTACAGCTGTAGATTTCCATTTGCCTTGTCCCGGTATGCTGACTCCGCTGTCTTCCGAAGGGCTTGCTACAGCAACAATATTAAATTTCTCCTTCAGTTTCTTGAAAGGTTCATGACTGAACAGGGCGTCACACGCTGTCTGGGCATCTTTATAAAATATATCCATCTCTTTTTCTGTATATCCTTCTGCCATGATTGCTACATCGATGCAATCTGCGGCATTTCCGTTTTGCAGAAGATAGCGATGGGGGGTAATATGGTTTGTTCCCCGTTGATGGATTAAAATATCATTGGGGACTATTTCATGTGTGAGTGAGGCATTTACTTTATGATATACATCTTTTAGAGATATGGTCACTACTGCTTCTTTTTTGGGATAAGGCAAAAGAAAAGAATTCTCGAAGCCTCTTTTTATCCTACTTGCTTCTTCTTCGCTTACCCATTCTTGGAAAAGGCTAGAGAATGACGTTCGATAAATGGTTTCTCCTGTTGCTTTGTCTTTCATTGTGATTTCACCGTTGCCTGCCAAAGGAAGTTCTGCTAGATGATGCTTGCGTCCTGCCCATTGCGGAAGGCTTGACAGTTCGTCCAGATATACTTCTTGTTTTTTGGCATCTCCGGTAAAAATATAATCTGCCCGAAGTGTTTTATCTTCGAAATAATCACTGAAATTTTGAGCGTTTACAGTCATGCTGAATAAACTGCACAAGGTAAAAATAAATGTCTTTTCATCGTCTTTGCATTTTCTGCAAAGATAGGACATTCTATTAAATTATTGGTATTTATACAATAAAAGTTATGAATCGCACGAATATTGTCGGGAAAAGTCATATCTTTGCAGAAAATTAAACTAAAAAGAATGGGACATCATCAATTAGACAGTTTGGATGAGCAGATTTTGAGGTTGATAGCCAGTAATGCTCGTATTCCGTTTTTGGAAGTAGCCCGTGCTTGCAATGTATCCGGTGCAGCCATTCATCAGCGTATTCAGAAATTAACTAATCTGGGAATTCTTAAGGGATCTGAATATGTTATTGATCCAGAAAAGATCGGATATGAGACATGTGCATATATTGGTCTTTATCTGAAAGATCCGGAACAATTTGATTCAGTGACAGAGGCTTTGAAAAATATTCCTGAAGTCGTAGAATGTCATTTCACTACGGGACAATATGATATGTTTATCAAGATTTATGCAAAGAACAATCATCATTTGCTTAGCATAATTCATGATAAGTTGCAACCATTGGGCTTGGCTCGTTCAGAAACTATTATATCTTTTAATGAGGCTATCAAGAGACAAATGCCTATCCTCGATTTAGCTGATGAAGATTAATCGTTACTTTATCCGGCTATAATTAATAAAACTATACGGGTAGAGATGTTTTTCATCTGTCGGGTGATCTTCTCTGCCTGTTTCTTTCCATTCCTCTTTCTTTATTTCGGGAAAATAAGCATCAGCTTCCTTGGATGTGTCATCAATAAATGTGATATATAATTGTTGGGCTATATGCATTGCCTCTTTATACAAGCTTGCACCGCCTATAATAAATATTTCTTCTTCTTCTTTGCAGTGGGATAAAGCGATTTCCAATGCAGGGAAACATTCAGCTCCGGCAAAGACTGCTCCTTCCCGGCGGCTTAATACAATATTCCGGCGATTGGGAAGTGCTCCTTTGGGAAGTGATTCAAAGGTTTTGCGTCCCATGATGATAGTATGTCCGGTTGTTAAAGCTTTAAAACGTTTCAAATCGTTGGGAAGCCAATATAATAATTTATTTTCAAATCCAATGCCGTGGTTGCGTGCTATTGCTACTATAATTGAAATATTCATAGTGATGAGTGGTTAGTGGTGAATGTTTAGTGATATTAGTGGTAAGTGATGAATAAGCTTGTGCAGCCTATTCACCATAACTGCTAAACAGATACTTTACCCGCAATGTGTGGCCATGGATCATAATTCACCAATTCAAAATCTTCATATTTAAAACTGAATATATCCTTGATATCCGGGTTGATTTTCATTTGAGGTAAGGGACGGGGTTCACGGCTCAATTGAAGTTTTACTTGTTCCAAGTGGTTGGTATAGATATGTGTGTCACCTAGTGTATGAACAAAATCACCGGTCTGTAATCCGGTAACTTGTGCTACCATTTGCAGCAACAATGCGTAGGAGGCGATATTAAAAGGTACTCCCAGGAATGTATCTGCACTGCGTTGGTAAAGTTGTAGGCTTAAACGTCCGTTGGCAACGTAGAATTGAAAAAAAGCATGGCAAGGGGGAAGATTCATGTTATTTAAATCGGCTACATTCCATGCACTGACAATGATGCGTCGTGAATCCGGATTATGCTTGATCGTTTCTATTGCTTCGGAAATTTGGTCAATAAAGCCTCCATTGTAATCTGGCCAGGAACGCCATTGATAACCGTAAATATGTCCTAAGTCTCCGTTTGCATCGGCCCATTCATTCCAGATGCGTACCCCGTTGTCTTGCAGGTATTTCACATTGGTATCCCCTTGCAGAAACCACAGAAGTTCGTGAATGATGGATTTTAAATGCAGCTTTTTGGTGGTGACCAAAGGGAAACCCTCTTCCAAGTTGAAGCGCATTTGATGACCGAATACGCTGATGGTTCCTGTACCGGTGCGATCCTCCTTGTGAACACCTTCGGTCAGGATACGGTTTAATAGGTCTAAATATTGTTTCATGTTCGGATATTCATTTTATAGATTGCAAAAGTACACAAAATCTTTCTTTTTCCGAGCATGACCCTAGTTCTATTTCAGTTTTCACCATTTCAGGCTGCATACACGTTGTAAGCCGATGATGATAAGAACCGCAGTGGCGATAACCAGTGATTGGAAATTAGTATCACTTACCAAATAATAAGTTTGGGAAGTAACTATGTCACTGATTGTCTGGCATAGAATTTCAAAGCCATTGAAAATATAGAATAATGCACAACAGACAATGGCGCAAGTTACACTGAGTATATCCGATAACCATTGGGCTGGTTGGGGGAGGCGGCGGATAACCCCGCGTGAAAATCCATTGTCCTCAATTTCATGTTTGTTGGCAAGCATGAAATTCTTAATTAATGTATCATCGTTTTCCATCATAACCATTCTGTTTTAAGAAAGTTGTCAATTTTGTTTTTCCGCGTGATAAATGGGACTTGATTGTTCCTGCAGGCATTCCTGTAATCACTGCAATTTTTTCTATCGGAAGATCTTCCATAAAAAATAAGGTGATGCAGGTTCGCTCTACCTCTTTTAATTGGCTCAATCCCCGATATATGTCCATGTGTTCACCTACTTGCCTTTGTTCTGTTTGGTAAACAGCGTCTATTTCCCAAGTTTCCAGTCCGGACGTTTCTTTTTTGCTGCGAATATAGTCATAAAATATATTATAAGCAATACGGTAAAGCCATGTGGAGAAACTGGACAAATTTTTAAATGAAGCCAAGTTGGTGTATGCTTTTATAAAAGTTTCCTGTGCCAAGTCGTCGCTGAGCTCTGTATCTCCCAATGTTTGGTGCAGGAAAAAACGCCTGATGGGCGATTGGTACTTTTTGACCAAAGTATCAAACGCCCGGGTGTTTTTAAAGACCACCACTTGTGCTACCAACGCTATGTCGTTGATTTGGCTCATTTTTATTCTTCGTTGTGGGGAGTATCTATATTGTTCTTTATGTTTTGTGTTTCTTTGGCCTCTTTGTTACGTCCCAGTTCAATATTTTCAATTTTCATTGATTTGGCTCCGTTTTCATCCTGGTTTATTCGGGTAGGAGGGAAAGGATCATCTTTTTTCTTTTTGTGTGGAGTGGTAGTGTAAGCTATCAATACTTGTCCCAACCCCATACAGAAAATAAGGAATCCGATAGCTGCCAATCCTTCTTCTTCTGTCAGTACCCAAAGGAATACTCCCAGACCAATGCCTAAGAATATATTCTTGATCCCCTTTGTCATTACAGCATTTCCTTGTTCTTCGGGGTCATTGAACAGTTCGGCCGGAATGGTTCGTCCTGCTGCCAGAGCCTCTGCAGCCAGTTTGTATTTGGCTTGTTTGTTCTTGTACCTGAACCAAAGTACAATAGCTACGATAAAGAAAGGGAGGCCACAACAGATGATGAGTGCGACAATTGCTACCGAAGTAGGAGGACCGCTATTCCAATCACCGAAATCCGAACTAATGTCATGCATGGCAGCATTCTGATCTTCATTTACATCTTGCAGGTCGCTTATAACGACTGTATCCATCCGAGTGCTGTCAAGGGCTGAAGGTACTAATTTGATTGTTTTGGCATGGGTTGCGAAGCAAGTCCCTATGAGTAAGGTCAAAATAAAAAGTAACTGTTTCATGTTTTTATATCTTTATTATTGTTTTCTGCTAGTTAGACGGAACGAATAAGGAAATAGGTTGCAAATAGACAGAAAATTTTCTGATAATCCCAAAATATCATCGTATTTTTGTAACATAAAAAGGAAGGAACATGAAATTACCATCAGAATTTGAAGCAAGAACCCTGGAATGGATGGGAGAAGAAACTTATCGCGCGTTGGAAGCGGCTTTGCAGACGGAGCCTCCTGTCAGTATTCGTGTCAATCGTACGAAGTGGAGTGGGGAAGTTGCAGGAGAACCGGTACTTTGGGCATCTGCAGGGGTTTATTTATCGCAACGGCCCACTTTTACATTCGATCCGTTGTTTCATGCTGGTTGCTATTATGTGCAAGAAGCATCTTCCATGTTTGTGGAACAGGTATTACGCACTTATATTACCGGACCTGTAGTGATGCTCGATTTGTGTGCTGCTCCCGGTGGCAAGTCTACTCATGCGCGTTCAGTTCTCCCCGTAGGTAGTTTGTTGGTGGCTAATGAGGTGATGCGTAACCGTTCTCAGGTATTGGCTGAAAATTTGATAAAGTGGGGAAATGCAGAAGTTGTGGTGACGAACAACGATCCGGCCGATTTCACTTCTTTGACAGAGGTGTTTGATGTTGTCTTGGCGGATGTGCCTTGTTCCGGTGAGGGGATGTTCCGGAAGGATCCTGTGGCTGTAGAGGAATGGAGTACGGACAATGTGCAGGTTTGTTGGCAACGTCAGCGTAGGATTTTAGCGGATATATGGCCGGCTTTGAAACCCGGTGGTCTGCTGATTTATAGTACCTGCACTTATAATAGGGAAGAGGATGAGGAAAATGTGGCTTGGATTGCTGATGAATTGGGTGCGGAGATACTGAAAGTGCCAGTGGCGTCGGAATGGGGGATAATAGGAAATTTGGCGGGACAGAATTTTCCTGTTTATCGTTTTTTGCCTCATAGAGTAAAAGGAGAAGGATTTTCTTGGCTGTATTGAGGAAGAGTGCTGCCATTTCTCATGTTGTTCCTTGTATTCGTTGTCAGGATGACAAAGAGAAAATAACGAAAAAGAAGAGGAAAGGAGAAAAAGGGAATTTGTCTCAGGCTGCTCCTTTTCCCAAAGAAGTAAAAAGTTGGTTAAAGCAGGCGGAGGATTTCCGATTTGAGGTAAGAGGCACGAAGGTGATAGCCTTCCCCAATGTCCATCTTTCAGAATATGACCTGTTCCGACAGGAATTAAAAGTTGTTCATGCGGGCGTTACTATAGGCGAGTTGAAAGGAAAAGACGTGATACCGGATCATTCGTTGGCAATGAGCACATTGCTGAATCATGATGGTTTCTCTCGTTTTGAATTGACCTATGAACAGGCTATTGCTTATTTGCGTAAAGAAGCGATCACATTGGATGCTTCTGTTCCGCGTGGTTATATACTTTTGACTTATAAAAACATTCCATTAGGATTTGCCAAGAACATTGGCAATCGGGCTAATAACCTCTATCCGCAGGAATGGCGTATCCGAAGCGGTTATTTACCCGAAGAACTTTCTTTTGTATGCTAAAAGGAGCCATAGATTTGTTCGGGAAGATTGTGCATATTGTTTTTCATAGACTGGCGCAATGCTTCTCCGGGTACAGACTTGCTTGAATTCTATAATATACAAATTTGTTTGGCTTCGTACAAGGAAAATGTGATTATCAGAAAGGCTTCCTGTAGGTACACCCGTTTTTCCATTCTGAGCAGCCATACGCGGTTTTTCCTTTTATAATCGTTCCTTTGCCACATAGCGGGCAGGATTTTCCCACCAATTCGTTATCGGATGGGATAGTGGGAGCGGGCGTGGCTGAAGAAGCGTTTTTTCGTGAGGTCCCTGCCTTTTTTTTCGGCTGTTTGACCGTAGCGGTTGTTGCAGTTTTCGTTGCTGTTTCCTCTATTGTGGTGACGCGGCGGTTTGTATTATCACTTAAAACGCTGTGTACTATTTCACTTACCATTTGCTTTAATTCATTTAGAAAAGTCGTTGCATCATAGCTTTTCTTTTCTATTTCACGTAGTTTCTTTTCCCATATTCCCGTTAATTCGGCGGATTTCAACAGTTCTTCGCGAATTAGTCCCACCAGTTCTATTCCGGTAGGGGTTGCGATCAGATTTTTACGTTCTTTACGGATATAATGGCGTTTAAATAGGGTTTCAATAATGGCTGCACGTGTAGACGGACGTCCTATTCCATTTTCTTTTAATGCATCGCGTAGCTCGTCATTATCTACCAGCTTACCGGCAGTTTCCATAGCGCGTAGTAAAGTTGCTTCTGTATATGGCCGTGGGGGTTGTGTCCATTTCTCGTCCAGTTTGGGCAGATGCGGCCCGCTTTCTCCTTTCACAAAAGCGGGCAAGGAGTGTTCTTCGTCATTTTCACGGGCTTCTGCATCGGGATCGGTCATACCTTCTGGCAGATTGGTTTGTGGTTTGGCAAAGATAACGCGCCATCCGGGATCTAGAATCTGTTTTCCTGTGGCTTTGAATTCTATACTGTCAGCTTCGCCTATTACGGTAGTAGTGGCAAACTTGCAGTCGGGATAGAATACGGCAATAAAGCGGCGTGCTACCAAATCAAATACCCGTTTCTCCATTTCTGTCAGATTTACAGGAGGTTGTCCCGTAGGAATAATGGCATGGTGATCCGTTACTTTTGAATTGTCAAATACTTTTTTGGACTTGATGAGCTTTTGTCCTGCCAACGGAGCGGTAAATACTGTATATGGAGTTAGTCCCGCCAAGATATTGGAACATTTGGGATAGATGTCATCGCTTAAGAAAGTAGTATCTACACGAGGATAAGTAGTCACTTTCTTTTCATACAATGACTGGATAAGTTTTAGAGTTTCGTCAGCTGAATAAGCAAATTTTTTTGTTACATTCCACCTGTAGGGAAGTCAGGTCAAAAAGACGGGGAGGTGCTTCTGTGCCTTGTTTTTTTGCTACTTCTGTCACGGTAAAAGGAACATTTTTGATACGTTCCATAAGTGCCTGTCCGGTAGCAAGATCGGTGATGGGAGGAATTCCCCTGTTCCCTTCAGCCTTTTTGGCTTTCTTGGGGTTCTCTTTAGCATCGCTTTCTTCCTGAGCCAGTTCCTCATCGCTTTTGCGGATGATGGCAGAGAATGTGGTTTCCCGGTATAAAGTAGCCAGTACCCAATATTGTTGAGGAGTGAAGTTCTCTATTTCTTGCTGACGCTTTACTATCAGTGCCAAAGTCGGAGTCTGCACCCGTCCTATCGATAGAATTTGTCTGTTTTGTCCGTACTTTAAGGTATAGAGCCGGGTGGCGTTCATGCCCAATACCCAATCGCCGATAGCACGGCTTAATCCGGCTTCGTATAAAGGTTGGAATTCTTTTTGATCTTTTAGTTTGCTGAATCCTTCGCGTATGGCTTCTTCAGTCAAGGATGAAATCCATAGACGTTTCACCGGGCAGTGTGCTCCTGCTTTCTGCATGACCCATCGTTGAATAAGTTCTCCTTCTTGGCCGGCATCACCGCAATTTATAATTTCATCGGCATTTTGCATCAGTCCTTCTATAATGCGAAATTGTTTTTCAATGCCCGGATCGCTGATCAGCTTAATGCCGAAACGAGGTGGGATCATGGGAAGGCTGGACAGGCTCCATGCTTTCCATGAGGGAGTGTATTCATGAGGCTCCTTCAAAGTACAGAGGTGTCCGAATGTCCAGGTAACCTGATATCCGTTTCCTTCTATATATCCGTCTTTTTTGGTTTTTGCTCCCAGTACATCCGCTATGTCACGGGCTACGGAAGGTTTTTCGGCAATACAAACTATCATATTTTTTTTCGTTTCTGTTCAAATAGGATTGCAAAGGTAATAAAAACCTCGGAAGAGATTTTGTTTTGTCTTTATTAGTTCTTCTTTTATAAGAATTTAAAAGTAGATATCGGGGGCTTCAAGGTCATTTCAGTGCAAGTGGGCTGTTAGGTATGGTTTTTCTGTTATTTGCTGTTTGACGAATGTCTTTTGAACTTTTCTCTATGATTTCAGTTTCTTTTCAGAATCCTATAAGAATTTTGCATCAAAAAGAAACTATAAAACAATGTAATTATGAAAAAGAATTGGATGTTATTTTTATTTTTCGCAGCTTCTGCTGCACTAACTTTTAGTGGTTGTAGTGATGATGACAATAGTGATGTTCCTGAAAACACACATTTGGTTTCAAAAGAAGTACAGGCTGCATTTAATGCAAAATATCCGCAAGCCAAAGACGTGGAATGGGAGCTGAAAGGTGATTATGCTGTAGCAGATTTTTATTGGGATGGTGGAGAGCATTCTGCATGGTTCAATCCGTTATCGGCTGCCTGGTATATGACAGAAACAGATGTTCGTTATGAAAATCTTCCCGAACCTGTACTTGCTGCCCATAAAGCAGGCAAATATGCTGATTGGCGGGTGGATGATGTGGATAAGTTGACTCGTGAGGGAATGGAAACTCTTTATGTCATTGAGGTGGAGAAAGGAGAATCCGAGCTGGATTTGTTTTATTCGTCTACAGGTATATTGGTAAAAACTGTTGTAGATACCGGACACGAAGAAGATTATGATGATTATTTGCCGCAGCCTGATGCAAACGGCATTATAGCTATTGTCAAGCAGAAATATCCCAATGCGACAATTGTAGAAATAGAACGTGAAAAAGGTTTGCAGGAAGTTACTATTTTAGATGAAAACAGAGAGAAAGAGGTTTATTTCAATGAGCGGAACGAATGGATGGGAACAAGCTGGGATGTACAGGTGGCAAATTTACCGGAAGCGGTAAAAAAATCGGTTATGGAAAAATATTCAGACTATGTGATAGATGATGCTGATTATGTGGTGACACCTGATAATGAATGGTATATACTTGATTTGGAAAACAAACAGATCGATAAAGAGCTTAAAGTAAAGGTAGATAAGGACGGCGTTTGGTTGTAATTTTATTATCCCCTAGGTTATGCTAGGTAAACAGGCGGATGTTTCATAGGGCCGGACAGCTTTGGGGTTTTTAAACATTATGATTTTTGTGGCAGGCAGTTGAAGTGTGAATTTGTATTTCTGTTATACATATTTTTGTGATTTTGATGAGAGAGTAAAAGATGAATGTGGAAAAATAGATTTGTATGATATATGATATTCAGTTACATTTGCATTTAGAATAAAAAATAGCATGATGGAAACAGGATTAACTTATACTTCGACTGTTGTCGTTTCAAAAGAAAATGTAGCTGCCACCATGGGTAGCGGCGATTTGAATGTGTTTGCCACTCCCGCTATGGTGGCGTTGATGGAGAATGCTGCCATGAATGCGGTGGCAGATGAGTTGCCCGAAGGTTCTACTACAGTAGGAGCCATGATGAACACTACTCATATCAAGCCCTCGGCTGTGGGAGACACGGTTTCGGCTACTGCCGTATTAAAAGAGGTGGAAGGCAGAAAACTTACTTTTGAAGTGCGGGCGCAAGATAGCAAGGGCGTGATTGGAGAAGGTACACATGTACGTTATATTGTGGACAAAGAGAAGTTTATGAGTAAATTGTCTTAATAATTATTTGAAATTATGCCACAACTGAGAGCTTCCCTTCTTTTGTGATTCTGAATATTATTTGTTCCGATAACGGGAAATCAAGTAGAGGAATGAAGAACGTGCTTTAATAAAAAATATTTAAGGAGAGCAAAATGAATGACAATCTGAAAAAGAGTGTCATGGAGTTCTGCCCTCCTTCTTTTATTCTTGCAGCGCCAAGATATATTCGTATAACTTCTTATAAAACGGATGTTTCGTCAGCGTAGAGGCATCTCCTAATATAATAAGTTTCATACGTGCACGTGTAATTGCTACATTCATTCGTCGCAAGTCATTTAGAAAACCAATCTGTCCCTCTTCATTTGCACGTACTAAACTGATGAGGATAACGTCTCGTTCCTGTCCCTGAAAACCATCTACCGTATTGATGGTGATAAGGTGTCGGTAAGGCTTGAAGAAAGTATCTCGTTTTATCAGTTGACGGAGATATTGTACTTGTGCTTTATAAGGAGAAATCAGTCCCACATCAATCCGTTCTTCCAGAAAACGGTCTTTACCTATTTTATTGATATAGTTGGTAAGTTGGGAAATGGAGAGTGCCGCCTCCTCTTTATTGATACGGCCGAAGCTTTCACCCACAAACTCTTCGTTGCATTCCATTCCTTCCGTATTTATCCATTCTATCGGTGTGTCATAGTCCAATATACTCCGATATTTTACTTCGGGAGCTGATTTCAGTTCACCCTGATAGAACCATTCTGAAGAGAAACGCATAATTTCATCATTCATTCTATATTGTACCTTTAACAAGGATACAGTGTCGGGTTTGTTGTCTGCAATCTCCTGCATCAGTGTCCGGTCTAATCCTCCACGAGCTGCTTCCATGCATTTAATGGTAGGAGGAAGCTGGCAATAATCACCGGCCAGAATGACACGGTCTGCTTTGCGGATGGCAATCCAGCAGGCAGGCTCTAGAGCTTGTGCGGCTTCGTCTATGAATAAGGTACTGAATTTGCGTCCTGTCAATATTCTGTTGGCGGAACTTACCAGTGTGCAGGCTATCACACGTGCTTCGCCGAACAATGCTTCGTTGATGCGAATTTCCAGTTCGGTGGCACGGTCTTTCAGTGAGTTTATTTTCTGTCGGATATTCTCACGCTCCGCTCCTTTGCGCGAACGTCCGTAGAGCTCGCGTATTGCTTTTCGGATACTCCATAATTGCGGATAATCGGGATGGCTTTCAAAACGGCGTTCATAGGTAAAAGCAAGCATTTTGTCATTGACGCGGGTGGGATTACCAATACGGAGAACGGGAACACCCCGGTCCACCAGTTTCTCGCTAATCCAATCGACAGCCATATTGCTTTGTGCGCAAACCATCACTTGATTTTCCCGGTGAAGGGTCTCGTAAATGGCTTCTACCAATGTGGTAGTCTTACCGGTTCCGGGCGGACCGTGGACTATAGCAACATCTTTGGCATGCATCACTTTATTTACTGCTTCCTCCTGCGTATTGTTTAACCAGGGGAAACGGGTGAAGCCGAAACTGAAAGTTTCCGCCTTTTGGTTGCCATGAAAAATCTCACGTAACTCTGCCAGACGATTCCCTTTTGCCTTGAGGACTTGTCCCAACGCTTCGAACATCAACTGGTAACTGGTTTCATCAAAATAAAGCTGTACTCCCAATTGTCGCTCGGTTGCCTGTATGCTGAGCAATGCATCTGCCGAGGGGAGAACGATTACCATTCGGTCTTCGTCCACGTAGTTGACAGTTGCCGTAAAATTGAAATAATGTAATTGGCCTGATGCATTTTGCGTAAAAAAGCATACCGGACGGCCGAATTCAAATACATGTTCTATGTCTTTGTCTTCTTGCCTTTCAACTTCTACAACCAATTGATTCAATGAGTTATAATAGCTTCTGCCTGCCGATATAGGATACCAGCACATACCCCGTTTCACTTTGCGCCCGATGCCCATAGCTTCAGTCTGTTGCCTGAAAGTCTCTTTTTCGTAATCATATTCTAATTTTAGTAACAACTCTTTGCGTTGTAGTTTGTTAATTATATTAGAAAGGGGTATATGTTGGTTCATAATGATGCTTTTTTCTATAAGAATTGCAAAGATAATAATTATCCTTCTAGAAGCACTTTATGTTTTATTTTGTTAAACGTATTATAGATTACACAAGAATTCAAATATTATTCCTATATTGCCAAAAATAAAATAGATTTAAAACTGTAATAATTATAAATGGTAAAAGGTATGGTATATGACTTGGACATGTTAAAGGCCTTTTATGCTTCTTTCGAAAAGAAGATAGGTCGGGTAAGAGCCGTGTTGCAGCGTCCGCTGACATTGGCTGAGAAAATTCTGTATACACATCTTTATGATGATGCTCAACTGAAGAATTATGAACGTGGCGAGGACTATGTGAATTTCCGTCCCGACCGCGTGGCTATGCAAGACGCGACGGCGCAAATGGCATTGTTGCAATTTATCAATGCAGGAAAGGATTCCGCTGCCGTACCTTCTACTGTGCATTGTGACCATTTGATTCAGGCATATAAAGGAGCGGGCCCGGATATTGCAACGGCTACGGAAACCAACCGTGAGGTATACGATTTCTTACGAGATGTTTCTTCGCGTTTCGGTATCGGGTTTTGGAAACCGGGAGCAGGAATCATTCATCAGGTGGTACTCGAAAACTATGCTTTTCCCGGGGGAATGATGGTGGGGACGGATTCTCATACCCCCAATGCCGGAGGATTGGGAATGGTGGCAATCGGAGTCGGTGGTGCCGATGCTGTGGATGTAATGACCGGTATGGAATGGGAGTTAAAGATGCCGAAACTGATTGGAGTTCATTTGACCGGAAGCTTGAATGGATGGGCTTCGCCAAAGGATGTGATTCTGAAATTGGCCGGTATTCTGACCGTGAAAGGTGGAACGAATGCCATTATAGAATATTTTGGAGAAGGGACAGCTTCACTTTCGGCAACCGGTAAGGCTACTATCTGCAATATGGGTGCAGAGGTGGGGGCTACTACATCCTTGTTCCCCTATGACGATCGGATGGCTGTGTATCTGAAAGCTACCGGAAGAGAGTCTGTAGCAGAGATGGCCGGAAAAGTGGCAAATGATTTACGTGCCGATGCTGAGGTTGTTGCCAATCCTTCTGCTTTTTACGACCGTGTGATTGAAATTAATTTGTCCGAGTTGGAACCTTATATCAACGGGCCGTTTACACCGGATGCCGCAACACCTATTTCAGAGTTTGCCGAAAAGGTATTGGTTAATGGTTATCCGCGTAAGATGGAAGTCGGGCTGATAGGTTCATGTACCAATTCCTCTTATCAGGATTTAAGTCGGGCTGCTTCCATTGCCCGTCAGGTAGCTGAAAAACATTTGGCTGTGGCTGCTCCTTTGATTGTCAATCCGGGTTCTGAACAGATTCGAGCTACCGCCGAGCGTGACGGGATGATTGATGCTTTCCAAAAGATTGGGGCTACTATTATGGCGAATGCTTGCGGTCCGTGCATCGGACAGTGGAAACGCCATACCGATGATCCTGTCCGCAAGAACTCGATTGTCACTTCTTTCAACCGTAATTTTGCCAAACGTGCCGATGGTAATCCGAATACACATGCATTTGTGGCTTCTCCTGAATTGGTATTGGCTCTGACTATTGCCGGTGATTTATGTTTCAATCCGTTGAAAGATACGTTGATAAATCAAGAAGGCGAGAAGGTGAAATTGAGCGTTCCCGAGGGAGATGAATTGCCGTCGGCAGGTTTCACTCAAGGTAATCCCGGTTATTTGGCTCCTGCCGGTGCACAGGTGGAAATTAAGGTGAATCCCCTGACTCACAGCGTTTGCAGTTATTGGCTCCGTTTCCGGCATGGGATGGAAAGGATTTTACGGATATGCCTTTACTGATTAAGGCTCAAGGTAAATGTACCACAGACCATATTTCAATGGCAGGTCCGTGGCTGCGTTTCCGTGGTCATCTGGAAAATATTTCGGATAATATGCTGATGGGGGCGGTGAATGCTTTCAATGGTGAAACGAACAAGGTGTGGAACCGATTGACAAATACCTATGAGAGTGTATCGGGCGCGGCTAAGCGGTATAAAGCGCAAGGCATCGGGTCTATGGTAGTTGCGGAGGAAAATTATGGAGAAGGTTCCAGTCGTGAACATGCCGCTATGGAGCCTCGTTTCCTGAATGTAAAGGTTATTTTGGCGAAGAGTTTTGCCCGCATCCATGAAACGAATCTGAAGAAGCAGGGAATGCTGGCGGTGACTTTTATAGACAAAGCGGACTATGACAAGATTCAAGAACATGATTTGATTACCGTCAGCGGATTGGCGGACTTTGCTCCCGGAAGAAATCTGACTGTGACTTTACACCATGAAGATGGCACTCAGGATCGTTTTGAAGTACAGCATACTTATAATGAACAGCAGATAGGTTGGTTCCGTGCCGGCTCTGCTCTAAATGCAAGATAAAAGATGAAAAAGACAGTACCTTATATTACAGGAGACGGAGTGGGAGTGGAAATCACTCCCTCCATGCAAGCCATAGTGAATGCAGCCGTGAAAAAGGCATACGGCAGCGAACACGAAATAGAATGGATAGAAGTGCTGGCAGGTGAACGTGCTTTCAACGAAACAGGTTCCTGGTTGCCGGATGAGACGATGGAGGCTTTCAAGAAATATGGTGTGGGCATAAAAGGTCCGTTGACTACTCCGGTAGGAGGTGGTATCCGTTCCTTGAATGTGGCTTTGCGCCAGACGCTGGATCTGTATGTGTGTCTGCGCCCCGTACGTTGGTTCAGCGGAGTGGTATCTCCGGTGAAAGAGCCTCAGAAGGTGGATATGCATATTTTCCGCGAAAATACGGAAGATATTTATGCAGGTATAGAATGGGAAGCAGGTACGCCGGAAGCTGAGAAGTTTTATCGTTTTTTGCATGATGAAATGGGAGTGGCTAAAGTGCGCTTTCCCGAAAGTTCTTCGTTTGGCGTGAAACCGGTGTCCAAAGAAGGAACGGAACGTCTGGTACGTGCGGCATGTAAATATGCTTTGGAGCATGGCTTGCCGTCAGTGACGTTGGTGCATAAAGGAAATATCATGAAGTTTACTGAAGGCGGCTTCAAGAAATGGGGATATGAACTGGCGGAACGTGAATTCGGAGATGCCATTGCGTCAGGCAAGTTGGTGATAAAAGACTGCATAGCCGATGCATTCTTGCAGAATACGTTATTGATTCCCGAAGAATATTCGGTGGTGGCTACCTTGAATTTGAACGGAGATTACATCTCGGATCAGTTGGCTGCCATGGTAGGCGGTATCGGAATTGCTCCCGGAGCGAACATCAATTACAATACCGGTCATGCCATTTTTGAAGCAACTCACGGTACGGCTCCCAATATTGCCGGAAAGGATGTGGTGAATCCTTGTTCATTAATCCTCTCGGCTGTCATGATGTTGGAACATTTTGGCTGGAATAAGGCGGCGGAGCTGATAGTGAATGCCTTGGAATCCAGTTTTGGCGAGGGACGTGCCACACATGACCTTGCTCGTTTTATGCCCGGAGGTGTCTCGCTTGGCACGTCGGCATTTACAAAAGAAATAATAGAAAGAATAAACTCCTAAAAACTCACGGATATGAAGAAAGAATATATCATTTACAAACTCTCCGAGGAAATGAAGAATGCGACCCGGATTGAGAACGAATTGTTCAAGAAGTTTGATGTAAAGCGCGGATTGCGTAACGAAGATGGCACCGGTGTTTTGGTAGGGTTGACCAAGATAGGCAATGTAGTAGGGTATGAACGTATTCCCGGCGGAGGATTGAAGCCGATTCCCGGCAAACTTTTCTATCGTGGGTATGATTTGGAAGATTTGGCACATAGTATCATTAAGGAGAAACGTTTTGGTTTTGAGGAGGTGGCTTATCTGTTATTGTCCGGTCATTTGCCTGACAAGGAAGAGTTGGCTTCTTTCTGTGAGTTGATTAATGACAATACTCCGTTGGAACAGAAGACCAAAATGAATATCATTGAGCTGGAGGGAAATAACATTATGAACATTCTGGCCCGTAGCGTGCTTGAAATGTACCGTTTTGACCCGCAGGCGGATGATACTTCGCGTGATAACCTGATGCGTCAGAGTATTGACTTGATATCCAAGTTCCCGACCATTATTGCATACGCTTATAACATGTTGCGCCATGCCACGTATGGTCGTTCGTTGCATATCCGTCATCCGCGTGAAAAACTGTCTATCGCAGAAAACTTCCTGTATATGTTAAAAAAGGATTATACGGAACTTGATGCGCGCACGCTTGATTTGCTGTTGGTACTTCAGGCTGAACACGGAGGTGGTAATAACTCTACTTTTACCGTCCGTGTAGTTTCGTCCAGCCGTACGGATACTTATTCGGCCATAGCCGCAGGTATCGGCTCGTTGAAAGGTCCGCTTCATGGAGGGGCAAATATCCAAGTGGCGGATATGTTCCATCATTTGCAGGAAAATATCAAGGATTGGACCAATGTGGACGAAATTGATACTTACTTTACCCGTATGTTGAATAAGGAAGCGTATGATAAGACCGGTCTGATTTATGGTATCGGCCATGCGGTCTATACGATATCCGATCCTCGTGCTATTTTGTTGAAAGAATTGGCTCGTGATTTGGCAAAAGAAAAAGGTAAGGAAGAAGAATTTGCCTTCCTGGAATTGTTGGAGGAACGTGCCATTGCTATGTTCGGAAAGATTAAGAATAACGGCAAGACGGTGTCCAGCAATATCGATTTCTATTCAGGTTTCGTATATGAAATGATTGGTCTGCCACAGGAAATATTTACACCTTTGTTTGCGATGGCTCGTATCGTGGGGTGGTGCGCACACCGCAATGAGGAGCTGAATTTTGAAGGAAAACGCATTATTCGTCCGGCATACAAGAATGTGTTGGAAGAACTGGAATATGTGCCTTTGAAACAGAGATAACGGTTTAGAGGCACCTCGGTTGGCGATAAGCTTTGGTATTATTGTTTTAGCTTGGCGGCAATGAGGTCTGTATTGTTGTAAAGAAAAGTGAGATATCTTCGTGGACAAAGTAAGATATGTTTCCGAGCAAAGTAACACCACGTACATGTTCCACGAAGATATTTTACTTTTTTCAGTGAGATATGGTCGTTCATAATACTCTATATAGAGTACCTTGAAAAATCCTTCAAATCTTTCAGCATGCTCGCAAATGCCCTGCCCGTCGGCTTTTCGGCTGAAGAATTGGGTTCGGGAATCCTTCAGCCGGGATTGGAATCCTTCAGCCAGACCGGTGTCTTTCCAGTTCTTAGGGAATTGGTTTTTCTGAAGGATATTTTCCGGCTGAAACATTTCACAATGCATATCCTTCAGCCGGAATGCCGACGGGCAGGGCGTTTGCGGAATGGCTGAAAGATCTGAAGTAAAAATAAGGCGTTTCGGCATGTAGATACCGTTATGGGAAAAAACAACAGGTCAAATTTTAAAAAGCTCTTGTTCTTTCAATGAAAACGTCTTGTTCTTTTCTGAAAAGAACAAAGCCTTTAAAAAAAAGAACAAGACGTTTGAAAGGTTAGTAACGTGTATGCCGGAAGGTTAATAACGTGTGGGATGATACGTTACTATTGAATATTTTACAATTATAATTCATTATATTGCATACTATACATATCAAAACCGTCAGCCCAATAATTGCGTTTGATTTCATTCAGTGTGAATCCTTGCTTTTCATAGAATTTATATGCTAATTGCGAGGTTCGGACTGTTATTTTTTTGATACTGGGAATAGCCTTTAAAACCTCAATTCTGTATCTTAAAAGCTTTTTACCTAAAGATTTGCCTTGATAGTCGGGATGCATAATATCCCAACTTATTTTTCCAATGGTTCTTTTTTCTGCGAAATTTATCCCGCCGCATCCAACCACTTTCCCGTCAACGAGCAAGACATAATAGAGCTCTATTCCTTTATCCAAATAATTGCTCAAATCATTAACCTCCTCTTTTGCAAAGAAGTTGGGTGTGTTTAATTTAATTAAATTCATTACAACTTCTTTATCTGTCGTCAAATATTCTCTAATTACAATTGAATTATCTTGTGTCATAGAACTTTCGTTTGAAATTCGTGGCAAAGATACGAAAATTAAAAACTGACAAGAGATCAAAATATTGTCTATTGAAAAAATAGTAAATAATTATTTGACAGCATAGCACCACAAATTATTGAAATTTGCACGGTTGCTGAATCGTTACCTCTGTTCCTTAAATATTACGCTAAACATTTGTTTTTTCAATTGGTTAATCCAAGATGATGAAAATCTAAAATAAACTGCTCTTAATATAATTTTGAAATATCTTATCCCAACTCTTTTTTCTGTGTCTAAGTCTGGGTACAATAAAAAAGCATGTCCAGTTTGCTAATGGCGTTACGAGCTTCCTGTATATGTCTGATGCTGAAATGCAACGTGATGGTACTTTGATGATTGGCGGGGGAGGGAAGTCGGAAATCAATGGAAAACCTGTAGAAAATAGTACATACCTCTCTAAGTAAAGTCTTCTCTGCGATAAAAATCGCATCCTTTTCTTGCAAAAAATCTCTTAATTGTTGCTTTCCTCTGATTTTTCCCTTAAATTTGTTAGTGACTTACTAAATTTAATACAGGGAGGAACGAGTATGGGACAACAGACTTTTGAATTTTTGCTATTGGCAATGTCCGCACTTGCGGTGATTGTATTTGTAGCCCTCTATTATGTACGTGCCGGTTATGGTATGTTCCACACCCCGAAATGGGGACTTTCAGTGAACAATAAATTAGGTTGGGTACTGATGGAAGCGCCTGTATTCCTTGTAATGCTTTATCTGTGGTGGAACAGCAGCGTGCGTTTTGATGCCGCTCCTTTCCTCTTTTTTCTTCTTTTTGAATTACATTATTTCCAGCGCTCTTTTATCTTCCCTTTCCTGATGAAAGGAAAGAGCCGGATGCCCCTTGCCATTATGTTGATGGGAGTGGTCTTTAATGTCCTGAACGGACTGATGCAGGGCGAATGGTTGTTCTATCTGGCTCCGGAAGGACTCTATACAGATGCCTGGCTCAGTACTCCTTCTTTTTGGCTTGGGGTTATTTTGTTCTTTATAGGGATGGGCATTAATCTACATTCCGACAGTGTGATCCGCCATTTACGTAAACCGGGCGATACACGCCATTATTTGCCGCAGAAGGGAATGTACCGATATGTCACTTCGGGCAACTATTTTGGCGAGTTGGTGGAATGGATAGGGTTTGCCGTACTCACTTGTTCGCCCGCTGCATGGGTGTTTGTGCTGTGGACGTTTGCTAATCTGGCTCCACGTGCCAATTCCATCCGTAACCGTTATCGGGAAGAGTTTGGTAAGGATGCGGTAGGAAAAAAGAAAAGAATGATTCCTTTTATTTATTGAATTTGAATAGTATATCGTTTCTGTTTCAGGAAATGATGAAAGCGAAACATAACATATGAATGATGAACTCTAAATTATTTACTTCCGCTTCTATCGGACCGCTGACTTTGCGTAACCGTACGATTCGTTCGGCTGCTTTTGAGAGTATGTGTCCGGGCAATGCTCCGTCCCGGCAATTGAAGGATTATCACTGCTCGGTGGCGGCAGGTGGAGTGGGAATGACTACTATTGCTTATGCAGCAGTTACACAGAGTGGCCTTTCTTTCGACAGGCAATTGTGGATGCGCCCTGAAATTATACCGGGATTAAGGGAAATAACCGATGCGGTTCATAAAGAAGGGGCTGCCGTAAGCATTCAGTTGGGACATTGTGGAAATATGTCGCACAAAAGTATTTGTGGGGTAACACCCGTAGGAGCTTCTTCCGGTTTTAATCTTTATTCGCCTACTTTCGTGCGTGGCTTGCGCAAGGAGGAACTGCCGCAGATGGCAAAGGCATACGGTCAGTCGGTCAACTGGGCGCGTGAGGCCGGATTTGACGCGGTGGAGATACATGCGGGGCATGGCTATCTTATCAGTCAGTTTCTTTCACCTTACACCAATCATCGTAAAGACGAGTTCGGCGGCTCGTTGGAGAATCGTATGCGCTTTATGGATATGGTGATGGAGGAAGTGATGCGTGCCGCAGGTAATGACATGGCCGTTCTGGTAAAAACCAATATGCGTGACGGTTTTAAAGGAGGAATGGAAATAGATGAAGCTGTGCAGGTAGCGAAACGGTTGGTACAGGACGGGGCTCATGCGTTGGTGCTGAGTGGAGGTTTTGTAAGCAAAGCGCCTATGTATGTCATGCGGGGAGCGATGCCTATAAAAAGTATGACACATTATATGAACTGTTGGTGGCTGAAATATGGGGTGCGTATGGTAGGCAAATGGATGATTCCGACAGTACCTTTCAAAGAGGCTTATTTTTTGGAAGATGCATTGAGATTCAGAACAGAAATAAAGGAAATTCCGTTAGTATATGTGGGGGGGCTGGTATCTCGTGAAAAGATAGATGAGGTATTGGATGATGGTTTTGAATTTGTACAGATGGGAAGGGCGCTGCTGAATGAACCTGGTTTTGTGAATCGGTTGCGCACTGAAGAAAAGGCGCGTTGCAATTGCGGTCATAGTAATTATTGCATTGCGAGAATGTACACTATTGATATGGCATGCCACAAACATTTGGAAGAGAAATTGCCCCTTTGCTTGGAACGTGAAATAGAAAAATTAGAGAACCAATGAGTAAATTAGCCATAATAACCGGTGCCGATGGAGGAATGGGAACCGAAATAACCCGTGCGGTAGCACAGGCCGGTTATCATGTAATTATGTTGTGCTACACTCTTTTCAAAGGAGAGGAGCGTAAGAACCAGTTGATTTTGGAAACAGGCAATAAAGAGATAGAAGTCAGACAGGTTGACCTTTCTTCTATGGCTTCTGTGACTAATATCGCAGAAGATTTGTTGGGGCGTGGAAAACATATCGACTTACTGATGAACAATGCGGGAACCATGAGTTCCGGAGGTTTGATTACAACGGAGGATGGTTTGGAATATACGGTAGCCGTGAACTATGTGGCCCCTTTTTTACTGACCTTGAAATTATTACCTCTGATGGGGCAGGGAACCCGGATTGTGAACATGGTTTCTTGTACGTATTCCATAGGGAAGATTACTCCTGAATTTTTTGTTCGTGGAAAGAGAGGAAGTTTTTGGCGTATCCCTGTTTACAGCAATACAAAGTTGGCTTTGTGGCTTTTTACCCGTGAACTTTCTGAAAGGCTGAAAGCAGAGGGAATCACCGTCAATGCTGCCGATCCCGGTATTGTTTCTACCAATATCATCCGTATGGATATGTGGTTTGATCCGTTGACCGACATACTGTTCCGTCCTTGTATCCGTACTCCGAAGCAAGGAGCTGCGACAGCTGTCAGTTTGCTTTTGGATGAGCGATGGAAAGAAGTTACAGGACAGATGTTTGCTTCTTGCAAGCCTAAAAAAGTAAAGGATAAGTTTATGAATCATCCGCAGGCAAGACAGCTTTGGGCGGATACGAAAGCATATTTGGAGAAACTGAAATTGGAGGAGCCAATTGGCTGAGAATTCCTTTAAATACATAAAAGCCGTATCGTTACTCAAAAGTAGAGTGGATACGGCTTTTATGGTCGGTGAAGAGTGTCTGGTTTCGGATTGCAGTGTAGTTGAGGTTATTCTTTCTTGGCTGCTTGTTCTGCCAGCATCTGTTCACGGCTTTTACTTTGGGTTACAATATAAACTCCCGTGAATACCAGTGCCACAGCTATTCCTTTGGCAACACCGAAGGTTCCCATTCCTAACAAGATAGAGACACTGGTTCCTACAATAGGCTGCACATAGTTGTACATACTGATGACAGTAGGGCGCAATGTTTTCTGTCCGATCATCATCAGAATATAGGCAAGGAATGTTCCACCTACAATGACATAGGCTACACAGGCCCATGTGGAAGTGGAAATTTCGTGAAAATGTATGGTCGAGACCTCATGATAGGAAAATGGAATAAAGCAGATGGCTGCATAGGTGAACATCCATTTCATTAAAGTAAATATGTTGTATCTGCTGATCAGTCCTTTGAAAATAGCCAGATAGAATGAGAAACTGATTTGTGCCAACAGGCAAAGCAAATCTCCCGGAATACTTCCGCCTTTTCCATCTGTTGAGCCTTGGCTGCTTAGTATGAGTGTTAAAGCTCCGATGGAACCTAGAAAAATGCCAATCACTTTTTTCCCTGTAACCGGTTCTTTCAGATAAATGGCAGCGACAATCATAGTGGCGATAGGGGCTGTGGTTGTTACAATGGAAGCATCGATGGGGGAAGTCAGTGATAGTCCGAAAGTAAAACATCCCTGATTCAGGACGATACCCAACAATCCTGCAAAGAACAACATCATCAAGTCGTGCGGCTTTACTTGTTCTTTAGGAGCGAAAATAGAAGCTATCCAAAAACAGATAGCACCTCCTGTCATTCGAAATGTAGCGAGGGAAAGGCCTGAAATACCGTTTTCTAACGCCGTTTTACCAATTGGGGACATTAATCCCCACATTATGGCAGCGCCTAGCAATGCCAAATGTCCTTTGTACTTTTGAATAGCCATTCTTTTTACCTTAAATAACAGTGCAAATGTAGGAGGTTTTTTTTATATTTTCTATCTTTGCTTACAAGTAAATCTATCAAAAATGAAAAAGCAAGCTGATTATATAAAACGTATCGAGATAAAGCGGCTTTGGGGCCGTAAAGATATCTCATGGGAACTGCGTCCGGATGTCAATATTCTGAGCGGAGTGAATGGTATCGGCAAGAGCACTATCCTGAACAGATCTGTGAATAGCCTGACGGCTTTGGAAGGTGGAGCGTTGAGTAACGGTTCGGCTCCCGGGGTACATTTTGTCTTTTCTCTCCGGAAGATGCGACCCTGATACACTTTGATGTAATCCGTAGTTTTGACCGTCCGTTGATTCATTCGGAACTTCTCGAAAAGATGGCGGATAAGAATGTTAAGACAGAATTGGATTGGCAACTTTATCAGTTGCAACGGCGTTATCTGGATTATCAGGTAAATATCGGTAACCGCATCATCGAGTGCCTTACCTCCGATGGTCCTGACGGTCAGCTTCGTGCCGCCGAGATGTCTTACCCCAAGACAAAATTCCAGAATCTGATGGATGACTTGTTTGGTGAGACCGGTAAGAAAATCATTCGTAAAAGCAATGAGATTTTGTTTGAACAGGATGGAGATATACTTTATCCTTATCAACTGTCTTCCGGCGAGAAGCAGATTTTGGTTATTTTGCTGACGGTTCTGGTACAAGACAATCGCCGCGGGGTCTTGTTTATGGATGAGCCTGAAGTATCCTTGCATGTGGAATGGCAGCAACGCCTTATTTCATTGATACGGCAATTGAATCCTAATGTACAGATTGTATTGACAACTCATTCGCCTGCTGTGATTATGGATGGCTGGCTGGATGCAGTGACCGAGGTGAGTGATATTACAAAATAAACAATTTCTAACGACGATACTATGGGAAAAAGATTGTCCGAGAATCTGTCCTCCTTATATATTGGTGCGGCCAACAAATTGAAGCCTAAATGTTCGCGACGCAAGATTATTGCATACGTTGAGAGTTATGATGATATTTCATTCTGGCGTACCTTGTTAGGTGAATACGAAAATGAAACTCGTTATTTCGAAGTGATGCTTCCTTCGAAAACCACTTTGGCTAAAGGTAAGAAGTCTGTGCTGATGAATGAACTGGGACCTCGGTTGGGACAAAATATGATAGCTTGTGTAGATAGTGATTATGATTATCTGTTGCAGGGGGCTACCCATACCTCACGTTATATAATAAATAACAAATATGTTTTTCATACCTATGCATATGCAATAGAAAACTATCAGTGTTATGCTGAAGCATTGCATGAGGTTTGTGTCATGGCAACGTTGAATGATCATCCATTGGTGGATTTTGTCGCTTTTATGCGTATGTATTCTCAAATAGCTTATCCGTTGTTCATCTGGTCGGTGTGGTTTTATAGAAAACATAATCTTTCCGAATTCTCTTTGCTTGATTTCTGTTCGTATGTAAAATTAGATAGGGTCAGTGTCTATCATCTTGAACGGAGTTTAGAGAGTATGAGCCGCAGGGTGAGGCGTAAATTATTGGGAACTGGAACGCCGCCATCCGAAAGCCTTGGAGGAAATAGAGGCGATGAAGGGGGAATTTGCCAAATTGGGAGTGAATGAGGACAATACCTATATGTTTATTCAAGGACATCACATTATGGATAGTGTAGTGATGAGATTGTTAGTACCTGTCTGCAATGTGTTACGCCGTGAACGTGAAACGGAGATTAAAGAACTGGCAGAGCATAATATGCAGTTTCATAATGAACTGACCAGCTATCAGCGCCGGCAGTTGGGAGTAGACATTGTACTCCGCAAACATACCAGCTATAAGTTATCACCTCTTTATAAAAAATTGGAAGCAGATATAGAACGTTTCTTGAAACATATCTGAATCGGTTATTTCTTATGGGAGGCAAGTGCTTTGGCTATGAAATGATCTAGTGAGAATTTACCCGGTCCTGCTATATACAATAATATGAATACTACCAGATAAATAAAGGCTAATTCTTTAACGGCGAAAGGATCAGAACCATGAACAACAAAGAATGCGATACACATGGTGAAGATCATCGGAAGCATTGCCAAGCGATAAAGGAATCCGAAAATGAAAGCCATCGAACAAACCATTTCACCAAAAATAGCCAGTACCAGTGAAAGTTGGCTGCCTATTCCTAAAGGATCGGGAAAACTGCCGGACATGACATCGTAGTTGGCCCATTTCTGTACACCGTGCGACATGAGTAAAATACCAAACAGGATTCGTAAAGCTAATATCAGAAGTGACATAGCAGTGCCATCGGGCTTGGATGGAAATAAGAATTTATAAATGACTGACATAATACGTTTTTATTTTTTTTGTTTATACTATATTTATATAAACGTAACAAAAGGGTGAAATGTTCAAATCATTCACTGTTTGTTTCTTTGGAGATGGTTGATTCGCTCATATTAATTTTTTATTGTAGAAAAACTCTTGAAACGAATGTCAGGACTTCGTGCAAAAGGAATAAAAAAAGAACAATTATAATAAATATTAGTTCTATATGGTATAATGTTTGTCGTACCTTAGGTAACGATAAAAGCTAACATACGAATATATGAAAACAATTAAATGTATTGGAGTGCTGACATCCGGAGGGGATGCTTCTGGCATGAATGCCGCTATCCGTGCGGTAACCCGGAGTGCAATTTGTAACGGATTTAAAGTGAAGGGTATTTATAGAGGATATGAAGGGCTGATTAATGGAGAAGTGAAGGAACTGACCACCCAGGATGTGAGCAGTGTTATTCAACGTGGAGGAACGATGTTGAAGACAGCCCGTTCTGCTGAATTCCAAACAGTAGAAGGACGCAAGAAAGCATACGATACTATGCAGCGAGAAGGAATTGATGCTTTGGTGATTATAGGTGGAAATGGTTCTATTACAGGAGCCCGGATTTTTGCGGAAGAATATGATGTGCCTTGTATCGGGTTACCTGGTACAATAGATAATGATCTTTATGGTACTGACTTTACCATAGGTTACGATACGGCTTTAAATACGATTGTGGAATGTGTGGATAAAATCCGTGATACGGCAACCTCTCACGACCGTATATTCTTTGTGGAAGTGATGGGACGTGATGCCGGTTTTCTGGCTCAAAACAGTGCCATTGCTTCTGGTGCTGAGGCAGCGATTATTCCTGAAGATCGTACGGATGTGGATCAATTGGAGAAATTTATCGGGCGCGGTTTTCGTAAGACAAAGAATAGCAGTATTGTTATTGTTTCCGAGAGTCCGAAAGACGGAGGTGCCATGCATTATGCAGAGCGTGTCAAGAAAGAATATCCTCAATATGATGTGCGTGTTACCATTTTAGGGCATTTGCAACGTGGAGGTTCGCCTAGTGCTTATGACCGTATTCTTGCCAGCCGTCTGGGGGCGGGAGCTATTGATGCCATATTGGAAGGGCAGCGCAACGTGATGATTGGCATTCATAACGATGAGGTGGTATATGTACCTTTTTCTGAGGCAATTAAAAAAGACAAGCCCCTTGATAAATCGCTTATCAAGGTGCTTGATGAATTATCTATTTAATGAAAATAATCATGAAAGGAGAAGCGGAAGTAATTCTTCTGCTTTTTCTATGATATGTGCCGGATGTAAGGCTTCCAATTCTGTGCGCGGCCGGAATCCCCATGCCACACCTATAGCTGTTACTCCGGCATGATGCGCTGTTTGCATATCTACATTAGAATCACCTACATAAAGTATATCTTCCTGTTTGACTCCTGCTTTTGTCATGATTTCGTTTATGATGGATGGATCGGGTTTTGCGGGGATACCTTCGCGTTGTCCCAGTACTTCCACAAAGTTTATTTCTGGAAAATAGTGTGCTATTAACTTTCGGGTAGCTGCCTGGTATTTATTGGAGGCGACCGCTATCATGATCCCTTGCTGTTGCAGTGTTTTTAATAATTCGGAGATACCGGGATAAGGGCGGCTTAAATCGGCATTGTGCTCATCATAATAGGGGATGAATTGTGAACGTATCTTTAATACATTCTTCCGTACGTTCCCCTTCAGGCAGAGCACGCTCAAATAATTTATTGATTCCGTTTCCTACAAAAAAGCGGTATGCTTCCGTTTCATGTGTAGGATAGCCATAATATTGTAAGGCTTGGTTGGTGGCGGCAGCCAGGTCGGCAATGGTGTTCAGTAATGTGCCGTCCAGGTCGAATATTACAAGTTTCTTCATATTTGTACTTCTTTTATCGGTGCAAAGTTACTATTTTTGTATGCAAACTAATAATAATGCTTATGAACTTTCTAGAATTAGTGAAGGCGCGCTATTCTGCACGCAAATATGCCAATCGTCCTGTTGAGGCTGAAAAGTTGGATTATATCATGGAATGTGTACGTTTTGCACCATCTGCAGTTAATTTTCAACCATGGCGTTTCCGTATTGTTACAGATGAGGCCGTACTGAAAGCGTTGTATTCATGTTATAAACGGGAATGGCTTGCTACGGCTCCTTGTATCATAGTGGCTTGTGTGGATCATAATGAGTCTTGGCATCGCCGTGCCGATAATAAGGATCATGCTGATATTGATATTGCTATTGCAGTAGAACATCTTTGTCTGGCTGCTGCCGAACAAGGACTGGGTACTTGTTGGGTTTGTAATTTTGATGCTCCGCAATGCAGTGAGGTTTTGGGACTGCCGGAAAATTTGGAACCGGCCGTTTTGATTCCGGTCGGTTATGCGGAGGATGAACCTACAGAAAAGAAGCGGAAACCATTAAATGAAATCCTTCTTTAAAAAATCACAAAACCACCTTTCGGAGTGTCATCGGGCAGGCAGATTCAATTTCCTTTTACAGTGGATGAAGGTACTGTTAATTTCTTGACCTGATGACTGTTCCGGATTTTAAGCACATTTCTTTAGACTCTTCTTATTTTCTGATAATTTTGCATATTTTGTATTCCATTTATGATAGAAGTAAAGCCGAAATGGCTAAATTTGAGCACTTTTTAGGCTTTGAATAACCTATGAGTGTAGTAAGTACTATTAATAACACTGAAAATTATGGAGAACATAGGAGTTGGATTGATGTTGATGGTGGTCGGTATGGCGACTGTCTTTGTCATTCTCCTCATCGTTATCTATCTAAGCAAGTACCTTATTACTGTTGTCAACAAAGTGGCCTCCCGAAGAAGCTCCTAAAAAAGCACCTGCTGTAGCACCTACGGCAGATACTGGTGCTATGGATGCTATTAAGGCGGCAGTTGAGATTTTGACGGCAGGTAAAGGTCAGGTGATAAAGATTGAGAAGTTATAATCCAAAAAAAGAAAAACACATTTATCAAAAATGGAAAGAGAAGTAAAATTTAGTCTGGTCTTCCGCGATATGTGGCAGAGTGCGGGTAAGTACGTGCCTCGTGTAGACCAGTTGGTTAAGGTTGCCCCGGCTATTATTGAAATGGGCTGTTTCGCCCGTGTGGAAACAAATGGTGGTGGTTTTGAACAGGTAAATTTATTGTTTGGTGAAAATCCGAATAGAGCTGTGCGCGAGTGGACGAAACCCTTCCACGAAGCAGGCATCCAGACTCATATGCTGGACCGTGCGCTGAACGGTCTCCGCATGAGTCCCGTCCCGGCAGATGTCCGTAAATTATTCTATAAGGTTAAACATGCGCAAGGAACAGATATTACCCGTACTTTCTGCGGATTGAATGATGTCCGCAATATTATCCCTTCTATCGGCTATGCTCACGAAGCCGGAATGATTTCACAATGTTCGCTCTGTATCACTTTTTCTCCGATACATACTGTGGAATATTATGTGAATATGGCCAAGCAGCTTATAGAAGCCGGAGCCGATGAAATCTGTATTAAAGATATGGCCGGCATCGGACGTCCCGTTTCATTGGGAAAGATTGTTGCCGGAATCAAGAAGATTAAAAATATTCCTATACAGTATCACTCTCATGCGGGACCCGGATTCAATATGGCTTCTATTTTGGAAGTATGCCAGGCTGGTTGCGACTATATTGATGTAGGTATGGAACCATTGTCATGGGGAACCGGCCATGCTGATTTGATTAGTGTGCAAGCCATGTTGAAAGATGCCGGATTTAAAGTGCCCGAAATTAATATGGAAGCGTATATGAAAGTGCGTTCCATGATTCAGGAGTTTATGGATGATTTCCTTGGTTTATATATCAGTCCCAAAAACCGTCTGATGAATTCTTTACTGATTGCTCCGGGATTGCCGGGCGGCATGATGGGAAGTTTGATGGCCGATCTTGAAACGAATCTGGAATCTATCAACAAGTACAAGGCAAAACGTAACCTGCCGTTTATGACTCAGGATGAATTGTTGATCAAGTTGTTCAATGAAGTTGCTTACGTATGGCCGCGTGTGGGTTATCCTCCTTTGGTTACTCCGTTCAGCCAGTATGTGAAGAACCTTGCCATGATGAATGTAATGGCTATGGAGAAAGGTAAGGAACGTTGGGGAATGATTGCCGATGATATTTGGGATATGATTTTGGGTAAAGCGGGACGTTTACCGGGTAAACTGGCCCCTGAAATTATTGAAAAGGCAGAACGTGAAGGCCGCAAGTTCTTTGATGGCAATCCGCAGGACAATTATCCCGACCAGTTGGAAAAATATCGCAAGATGATGCTTGAAAAACAATGGGATAAAGGACAGGATGACGAAGAACTGTTTGAGTATGCCATGCATCCGGCCCAGTATGAAGCTTATAAGAGCGGGAAGGCAAAAGAAGACTTCTTGGCAGATGTGAAGAAACGTCGTGAGGAGAAAGCGAATGCCACTACTCCTGTCGAAGCTGAAAACAAAACAAAAGTACTGACAGTGGATGTGAACGGACAACCTTATCGTGTTACAGTGGCATATGGTGCTGTAGATCCTGCTACGCTGACAGCTGCTTCGGGTGCAGTTCCTGCACAAACTGCTCCTGCTCCGGTAGGGGAAGGGAAAGATGTGCTTTCTCCGTTGGAAGGTAAATTCTTCCTAGTAAAGAATGCCCAGGAAACTCCGAAGAAGGTGGGTGAAAAGGTTAATAAAGGTGATGTGATTTGTTACGTCGAAGCAATGAAGACCTATAATGCGATCCGTGCGGAATATGACGGTACTATAACTGCTATTTGCGCTAATTCGGGTGACACGGTTTCAGAGGATGACGTATTAATGAAAATAGTATAATGGAAGATATATTTGAAAGACTTTATGATATGACTGCTTTCAGCAATATTATTGCTGAACCGCAATTCTTGATAATGTATGCCATTGCGTTCATCTTACTTTACTTGGGGATCAAGAAAAAGTACGAACCGCTGCTGCTGATTCCGATAGCTTTCGGAGTGTTGCTGGCTAACTTTCCCGGTGGTGAGATGGGGGTTGTCCAGGCCGATGAAAACGGCATGGTAATGGTGAATGGAGCACTGAAGAACATCTGGGAAATGCCGTTGCACGAAATTGCGCACGACTTGGGCCTGATGAACTTTATCTACTACATGTTGATTAAGACCGGTTTTCTTCCGCCTATCATTTTTATGGGGGTAGGTGCTTTGACAGACTTTGGTCCGATGTTGCGTAATTTGCGGCTTTCTATTTTCGGAGCTGCTGCACAGTTGGGTATTTTCACAGTATTGTTGGTAGCTATCTTGATGGGGTTCACTCCGAAAGAGGCGGCTTCATTGGGTATTATTGGTGGAGCAGACGGTCCTACCGCTATCTTTACCACTATTAAACTGGCTCCCCATTTGCTAGGGCCGATTGCTATTGCCGCTTATTCGTATATGGCTCTGGTACCCGTTATCATTCCGTTGGTTGTGAAAATCTGGTGTACGAAGAAAGAATTGAGTATCAATATGAAGGAACAGGAAAAGAAATATCCTTCTTCGGTAGAAATCAAGAATCTTCGTGTGCTGAAGATTGTATTTCCGATTGTAGTGACTACGGTGGTCGCTCTGTTTGTGCCAAGTGCAGTGCCTTTGATTGGTATGTTGATGTTTGGTAACTTGATTAAGGAAATAGGTAGTGATACTTCACGTTTGTTTGATGCAGCTTCAAATAGTATCATGAATGCGGCAACTATCTTCTTGGGGTTGTCAGTCGGTGCGACAATGACTACGGAGGCATTTTTGAATTGGACTACTATCGGTATTGTGATAGGTGGTTTCTTGGCGTTTGCCTTGTCTATTTCCGGTGGTATCTTGTTTGTGAAGTTGGTGAATCTTTTCACTAAGAAGAAGATCAATCCACTGATTGGGGCTACAGGTTTGAGTGCTGTGCCCATGGCCAGCCGTGTGGCTAATGAAATTGCTTTGAAGTATGACCCCAAAAATCATGTGCTTCAATATTGTATGGCAAGTAACATTTCAGGAGTTATCGGTTCTGCCGTGGCTGCCGGTGTGCTGATTTCATTCCTACAATAAAAATCATCGTATTTAAATTGTTCGGGCACGAATTATACGGAAATTACAGGTGTTTTAGACAATACTGTAAGATCTGTATAGTTCGTGTCTTTTATTCTCTTTCTGTATCGTTCTCCTGGCTAAAACAATAGAATAGGCCCTCTCCTCACGAAGAAAGCCTATCGTTAGATTAATGTTTAATATAAGAGAGAGTTTTATAGTCCTAACAGTTCATTGAACTTCTCTGCTGTCTTGGGATCTGACGGACGGGTCATATTGGCAGAGATGATTTTGCCATCCCGATCCAGCAGGATAAAACGGGGAATGCCGTTGATGAGGTAAGCATCCATAAAGGTCCTGTCTGTTCCCATGTGTAACTGGATCCCTTTCAGTTGATCCTTTGTTACCATGTTCTCCCATGCCTTTTTGTTCTTGTCGCATGACAGGCTGACAAAATGAATATCCTTTCCTGCATATTTCTCTTCCAATTCCTTTAACGCAGGAAGTTCTCCACGGCAAGGGCCACACCAGGTAGCCCACACGTCAATATAGATATATTTCCCTTTCAAATCTGCCAAAGATACTGTTTTTCCATTGATATCCGGATAGGAGAAGCTAGCTGCTGAGGGATTGCCTGATCTTAATTTTTCCCACTTGGTACAAAGTGCGTTGAATTTTTCTATGGACTTTGCATCCTTCACATGTTTGCGGAATAGGACAATCAGCCCGTCTGCTTCATCCAGCCCGTTATTGTCTACAAAGTTATAAACAAATTGGTCAATCAGAAATTCTGCAACCTTTTCATCCTGTATGGTTGCATCTACAACAAGTCGTCCATCGAGGCGAATTTTGGGAATTTTTCGGGAAATACGAGAAGGAGAAGAAGCTCACCAGTTCCGGCAGCAGCGATGGCGGCTGCAATTCCAGCGTGACTATCAGTACACAGAAGGAAGAGATATATGAATCAAAGGACTTCGCCTCATTGTAACTGGGGGAATTTATCGGAATGGAAAACCGTTCAATATCAAAGGGCATTTCAGGAAGAAGTTTAGGCTGTTTGAACTGGAAGAGGAACTGCTGCCGGTAAGGAAATATCTGACAATTATGCCGGAATATTGAGAGATATCGAGAGGGGCCTTGGAATGGAAGAGGCAGAGGAGAATATAAACTCTTTATTCTCCGGCTGGTAGAAAAATAGGCTGTATATGTTCACATTTTCAAAAATTGCAATAAAAAATGAAAGTAGAAAATACATTCTTCTTTCTTTGTACTTGGAATTAAGTAATTAGAAAGACTTTATGGAAAAGAATAAAACTTGCGAACGTAATTGGATAAACAAAGGCTCTTTTAAACAGTATTCAGTTTGCAGTGCAATAATTCAAAGCCATATTTTCGCACGAATAAATGGCATTGCAATTGCTTAAAATATCAGCTTCTTGATATTACCGAATAATAAGCAATAGGGAAAAGGCATATACATGTAAACCTTTTTAGGGGGTGATATTATGTTGCCTCTTCTAGATAGATAAAATAAATATTTAAAGAATTATGCCGTCAGATTGTAACTTTTGCAAAGATGAACTATTTTTGCAAATAGTTTATCTTAAAAATAAATGAAATGTCGACACATGGTAGTCTTTCGGAAGTGGAACTATTTAATCTTTTGTATAAAAGTTCGTTCAATAAGGTTTGCAACTTTGCATGCTTTTATGTGCGCAATAAGCAAGTTTCTGAAGACATCACTATGGACGCCTTCCTGCAATTGCTCGAAACTATGAAGGTGGAATCAGTTGATAACCCCATGGCTCTCCTTATCACCATCGTGAAACATAAATCGCTGGATTATCTCAAAACACAAGTACGACGAGAAAATACCAAGGATGATCTTATACAATGGAAACAGCACGAACTGGCTATCCGAATCTCAAACTTGGAAGGCTGTAACCCCAGCTATATTTTCTCACAGGAAATCAAATCTATCATGATGAAAACTCTTAACCAATTACCGAAACAAACCCAAAAGGTATTCATCATGAGTCGCTTTGAAAATAAATCGGGAAAGGAAATTGCCCAAATGCTAGGTATTTCGGTCAAAGGGGTAGATTATCACATGAACAAGGCCCTTAAAGAACTTCGTATTGCTCTCAAAGACTACCTTCCTATCTTAATCTGGCTCTGTTTGACGGATCTTATCAATAAAGGATAAATTTGTTAATATAGGTTATTTTTTTTAGATCGACACTATAGAATCCCTTCTTTCAGTCGCCATTATTATAAACAATAAAAAATTATGGACGACGAATTATTAATGGCTTATTTCAAAGGAGAGGTTTCGGATGAAGAAGCTCAGCGAATTACCGAATGGATAGAAGCGAAGATAGAACACCAGCGTTACTACCAACAGCTTTGTCGTCTGTTTGAAATGAGTTATTGGATTGAAGACATACCCGAACAGACAGAGGTTGCTTTCCCAAAAAAAACTAAAATCCTCCCGTGGAAACATTATGTTATATCTTTCATGAAAGTAGCAGCTATCTTTGTGCTGGGCTTTGCCTTGCACTTTTTTTTGAACTGGCAGAAAACAACTCACCACGAACTACAACATCAAATTCATGTACCAACCGGCCAGCATGTAGAAATAATGCTGGCCGATGGATCCAAGGTATGGCTGAACTCCGGCAGCACTCTGACCTTCCCCTCGAAATTTAACGGAAAAAAACGCTTGGTAGAACTTGACGGCGAAGGATTCTTTGAAGTAAAATCAGACAAGGAACATCCCTTTATCGTTTCTACTTCTAAATATCAAGTAAAAGCAGTAGGTACTTCCTTTAACATATATGACTATCAGGATTCTCCTCAATTTGAAGCGGCTCTATTGAACGGTAAAGTGGAAGTCACTACCAATGCAAAAAAATCATCGGTTGTAATTCTTACCCCCAACCAGCGTGCAGCGCTATGCCAAGGGGTATTGGAGGTTAAACCGATTAAAAATGCTAATAATTATCTGTGGCGCAAAGGAATACTCTATTTCAACGAACCTCTATTGGAAGTGTTTGACAAACTGCAAGAATACTATGATATTGAATTCCAAATCAGAAATACTTCTTTAACTAGAGAATCACCCTACTGTACCGGTAAGTTCCGTGCCAAAGATGGACTGGAACACATCATACGAGTACTGAAAGAAACCAATCACTTTGACTATCAAATTGATTACGAAAGTAAAAAAATTATCATCTTATAAATTGTGTAACTTATAAATTATAAAATGCCTATGTAAAACAACTTATTGTAGCGTAATGTAGGGCAGTTCTGGAAATAATACCGCCCGTGGCTTGAAGTCATCTGATCTTAAATAAAATACTAATGATTAAATTAAAGTAAATTATGGATTTTAATTCCTACAAAAAAGTTATTTCAAACTGTAACCATATCGTTAAGGTTGGTATGGTTTCGGCTTATGCTCTTTTTTTAGGCGCAAACACTGCCCTAGCGAGTGTAACCGAGTACATGGATCAAAAAGTATCCCTTAAGACACAGAATTGTACCATTGAATCTGTGATTCAACAAATTGAAAAACAAACAGATTATTTGTTTGTATATGACAAAAACGATGTGGACGTAAAACGCACCGTATATGTAAATGGGAGCAATACCGATGTAATAGAACTGTTGAAAGGTATCTTTGCCAACACTGATATTGACTGCAAGGTATTAGGTAACAATATAACTCTCTCTAAAATTTCTAACGTAGCGACTAGAATTGCTCAACAAACAAGACAAGAAAAGAAAACAGCTAAAGGTAATGTTATCGATTCGACCGGTGAACCAGTAATCGGTGCTTCAGTAGTAGAGCAAGGTACTACCAACGGTACAGTGACCGACATCAACGGTAACTTTACACTGAATTTGAGCACTCCAAATGCCAAAATAGAAATTTCTTTCATCGGCTACAAAACTCAGGTACTGGCTGCCCAATCTGGCAAGCTGATGGCTGTGAAGCTGGTGGACGATACTGAATTACTGGACGAAGTTGTTGTAGTAGGTTACGGTTCGCAGAAGAAAGTGAACATGACCGGTGCTGTTGCTACTATTGATTCTAAAACATTGGCTTCTAGGCCGATTTCCAATATATCTCAGGGCTTGCAAGGTTTAGCACCGGGTGTAACTGTAACTAATGCTGGTGGTCAGCCAGGTCAGGATACCGGTAAAATTTTAATCCGTGGTTTGGGTTCATTCAATGCTTCTTCTCCAATGGTTTTGATTGATGGTGTAGAAGGTGATATGAACGTGGTTGACCCGAATGATATCGAAAGCATCTCTGTATTGAAGGATGCTTCTTCAGCTGCCATTTACGGTTCTAAAGCTGCTAATGGTGTAATCTTGATTACTACTAAGCGCGGACAGAGCGGTAAGCCCAATTTGACTTACAGTGCTTTGTTCGGATGGTCAAAACCTGCCGATTTGATGGACCGTACCACCTCTGCTGAATTAGCAGAATTGACTAATGAAGCTGAATACTGGGATGCTATCTCTCAAGGCGCTTCTCCTGAACAAGCTGAAAAGAGAAAACCCTACACTCAGGAAGACATCCGCAAATATGCTGAGGGTTCTGATCCATACGGTCACCCCAATACTGACTGGTACGACTTGTTTTATACCGGCTCTGGTTTCATGAACCGCCATAACATAGGTATGAGCGGTGGTTCTGAATGGGCGAAGTATAGAGCGTCTTTGGGTTATGTAAAACAAGAAGGTATCGTTGAAAACGCTTCTAACAGACAGTTCAATGTTCGTACCAACTTAGATCTGAAGTTAACTGAACGCTTGAAATCAAGAATCAATCTGGACTTTGCCAATACATTGATGAAAGAACCGACTGACCCGATTTCTTGGTCAAATGGTGATGCTTATCAAGTATTCAGACAAGTAAATCGCATCTCTCCGATGGTTCCTTATAAAAATGAAGATGGTACTTATGGTGCCATTGCTGATGGTAACCCCATTGCATTCCAAGACTTGGGCTCTACTGGTGATACAGACAAAGACTACTTGAATGCTTTCGCTGAATTTTCATACGATATATGGGATGGTTTGAAAATTACCGCCAACGGTTCTTACAACATAGTGAATAGGAGTTACAAGCTATATAGAAAAGATTTGCAATATAATGCAAACAAATACGATGGTCCAATCCGCCTGACTAAGAGCCACACTAAGGAAATCCGCAGACAAGGTGATATCTTGTTGAACTACGACAAGACCTTTGCCCAAAAGCACACCGTAAACGCTTTGGCTGGTTTCCACACAGAACTCTATTCTTATGAATATGATGATGCTTACAGACAAGATTTTCCATCATCAGACGTAACTGATATGAATGGTGGTTCAGTAGTAGGTATGAGAAATTCTGGTTATACTCGTGAACTAGCAATGAATTCTGTATTCAGTCGCTTAAAATACAACTATAGGGACAAATATTTGTTCGAAGCTAACGTGAGAGGTGACGGTTCTTCCCGTTTTGCAGAAGGCAACCGTTGGGGGTGGTTCCCTTCATTCTCAGGTGCTTGGCGCATAACTAACGAAGACTTTGTATTAGGTACTGCTTTCAATGAAGTAGTAACCGACATGAAAGTAAGAGGTTCTTGGGGAATGCTCGGTAACCAACAAATAGGTAACGACTACTATCCGTACATCAATACATATGCCACCAATGCGAAATATCCATTCGATAACAAGGTAAGCGGTGGCGCTGTACAAACTGAAAATAAAATCCAGGATATTTCTTGGGAAAAGACTACTACTTGGGGTGCAGCTGTAGACATGACTTTATTCAACGAACTGCAGGTTACTTTGGAATACTACAACAGAAAGACAACTGGTATCTTGATGCAGGTAAATGTACCGAATACTTATGGGTATCCTGGTTACTGGGACAATGTGGGCGCTATGAGAAACCAAGGACTTGAGGTTTCTTTGGCTTGGCATAAAACATTGGGTGAAGTTCAACTGAACTTTGCTGGTAACTTTACTTACAACAAAAATGAAATTTTGTCACTGGGTAATGTAGACGTTCAGAAAGACAGCCGTACTATTCGCATGGTAGGTAAGGAATTTAATGCTTTCTATGGTTACAAATCAGACGGTATCTTTCAAAGCAAGGAAGAAATAGCAAATGCTCCGAAATACACAATGATCAGCAACGACCGTTTAATTCCTGGTGATATCAAATTGGTTGACATAAATGAAGATGGTGAAATTAACCCTGACGATAAGGTAATCCTGAGTTCAGAAAACCCGAAATATACTTTCGCATTCAATCTGGGTGCTAGGTGGAAAATGTTTGATCTCAACTTGTTCTTTCAAGGTGCCGCTGGCGTATCACGCTACTTCACTGATGAATTCTATGGTGAATTTAACGGTGACTCTGGTCACCCTTCAAATCACTGGTTAGGCCGCTGGACCCCAGAAAAGCCAACCAACAAATGGCCTAGAGCTTCTAAATTCAGAACATATAACTTACCGGAAACTACTTGCTCAGACTTCTGGTTGGTAAATACCAATTACTTGCGTCTGAAAGATATTCAAGTTGGTTTCAATGTTCCTAAAGAATGGCTGCAAGCTGTACGTCTAGGATCTGCTAGAATTTACTATAGCGGTACTAACCTGCTGACATTCAGTAAAACTCCTCAGGGTATCGACCCTGAAGCTCCGGCTGGATGGGGTGCATATTATCCGCACGTGAAGACTCACTCTATTGGTATTAATATTACATTATAATTTAGCAATTATGAAAAATATATATTTGTCACTTATTTCAGGTTTCTTATTTACAGCTTGTTCACTGGATAGAGTGCCGTACGATGCCTTATCTACCGCTACTTTCCCAAAAACAGAAGCAGATGTAGAAATGTTAGCTGTTGGTTGTTATGATGGCTATGCCAACCAAGATTATACTATATACAATGACGTGTTTAGTGATAACGGTTATTGTGCCATCAATACTAATTGGGCTGTTTTTGCCAATGGTACAGCTACTCATGCTGTTCCAGGCATCAACTGGTATGATTACACCCTGATTACTCGTTGTAACAACTTCTTGCATCAGGTTACTACCAAAGAAATTCATTTCAATGATCCCAAACGTTTGGAAGTCTTGAAAAACGAAGTTCGCTTTCTACGTGCTTGGCGTTACTACATGATGGTAACTGCATATGGTGACATCCCTTTGATAACAGAAGTAGTTCCTTCTTTGGAAGATGCCAAACTGCCAGCTACTCCAGAAGCTGATGTAGTGAAATTCATCCTTGATGAACTGAATGATATCACTAAAGACGGAGCATTGGATGTAAGTCCGAAACAGAAAGGAAGAATTACACGCGGTGCTGCTTTGGCCTTGAAGGTAAGATTGTGTCTGTTCTACAAGAAATATGATGAAGTGATTGACGCTGCCAATGAAATCAAGAGCTTGGGTGTGTATAATCTGTACCAAGAAGGTGAAGTTCCTTATTCTGAATTGTTCAAAGAAGCCAATGAAGACAACTGCGAAATCATTCTGGCTGTAAAGAAAGTAATGAACGACTACAAAAACCAAACCATTATTGAATTTTGTAACGTGATTGACGGTGGTTGGTCGGCATTCGTACCCATTCAATCTCTAATTGATGCATATGAAATGAAAGATGGTCTGACAATCGAAGAAGCTCAGGCTATAGGTAAGTATAATCCAGAACATCCTTACAAAGATAGAGATCCCCGTTTCTATGCTACAATCCTTTACTCGGGTGCTGATTGGATGGATAACAAGGGTAGAAAGAGAATCTATAATACGCTGGACAGAAACATTAACGGTGAACCTAACAAAGATCATCGTCTTGATTCTAGAAATGCTTCTCAAACTAGCTATTCTGTCTGTAAATACATGAAACCACTGACTCAATATTCAGATATAAACAATACTGGTCTGGATATGATTGTGTTCCGTTATGCTGAAATCTTACTCTCAAAGGCTGAAGCTATGATTGAAAAAAATACAGACCTTTCAGATGCTACTGACTTGATTGACCTAATCAGAGAAAGAGCTGGCATGCCAAAAGTAGACAGAGCAAAATATAATACACAAGCTAAACTGAGAGAATTGCTCAGAAGAGAACGCCGCGTAGAATTTGCTTTCGAAGGCTTAAGAAGAGATGATATCATCCGTTGGGACATTGCCAAAGACGTACTGAATGGTCCAATCTATGCTTCTAACCAAGGTACCGTAGATATGGACCCAAGCATTCCACAAGAAGAGCGTGCTACAATTTTCCAAGGTGAAAAGAACCAGGTGGTACTCGAAATCCGTAAATTCAGGAACCGTTACATGCCGATTCCACAAGCTGAATTGGATAAGAACCCGAACTTGAAACAAACTAACTTTAAAATATAATCTTATTAAGTAGTTCTAATATTTGTTGGGTCCCTATGTTATGATGGATGCTTGGTGTCGTCATCGAGGATAGGGACTTACTTTTTAATTGTATACCATGAGAAAAAGATTAATTTTAATTGCAGCCTTACCCCTCAGCATAAGCTTGAAACCACTTGCCGCTCAGAATGAAAAGATTTTTATCATCGATAAACAGACAGTCTATCAAGAAATAGACAACTTCAGCGCCTCAGACGCTTGGCGCTGCGCTTTCATTGGTAAAAACTGGCCTCAAGAAAAAAAAGAAAAAATTGCCGACTTACTATTCAAACGTGAATTTGACAAAAAAGGCAACCCCATCGGGATGGCCTTGACTAACTGGCGCGTAAACATCGGAGCCGGAAGCTATGAAAACCGTGAAGCAAAGGAGGTGGATAACTCTTGGAACCGTACCGAATGTTTCCTCTCACCCGATGGTAAGTATGACTTTACCAAGCAGGCAGGACAACAATGGTTCATGAAAGCGGCCCGTGAACGAGGCATGAATAACTTCCTGTTTTTCACGAACTCAGCTCCCTACTTTATGACTCGTAGCGCTTCTACTGTTTCTGCTGACCAGGATTGCATCAATCTGCAAAATGATAAATTCGATGACTTTGCCCGTTTCTTGGTGAAGAGCGCTCAACATTTCCGTGAACAAGGCTTTCACGTAAATTACATCAGCCCGAACAATGAGCCAAACGGACAATGGCATACCAATTCCTTCCAAGAAGGCAGCTTTGCCACTAAAGCTGACCTTTACCGCATGGTAGAAGAATTGGATAAAGCAATCAGCGAAGCTCAAATCGACACAAAAATTCTAATTCCAGAAGTAGGTGACATGAAATATCTATTTGAAATTGATTCGATAACTAAAACTCCAGATGATATCATCCACTCTATGTTCTACAAAGACGGACAATACAGCGTGCTGAAGTTCAAAAATCTTTTTAACTGTGTAGCAGCACACGACTATTGGTCAGCCTATCCCGCTACTTTGTTGGTGGATATACGTAATCGAATTCACAAAGAACTCTCAGCCAACAGTCACAATACCAAATTTTGGGCATCAGAATACTGCATTCTGGAAAAGAATGAAGAAATTACTATGCCAGCCTCTCCGAAACGAAGCATTAACCTAGGCTTGTATGTAGCCCGCATCATTCATAATGATCTAACTTTGGCCAATGCTTCGGCCTGGCAATGGTGGACTGCTGTATCATTAGGCGAGGATGTGCCCATTCAGCTATTGCCGCTTGAAGGTTCAAACGGGTTGTCGTTACAATATGACGGTGAAATTTCTACCACCAAAATGCTGTGGACTACTGCCAACTACAGTTTCTTTGTGCGTCCGGGCATGAGACGTATCTCCGTAAAACCGACCTATAAGGTAAGTGATTTGGAAGCTGCTACTTCACTGATGATTTCATCGTATACTGATGGGAAAGAAGTGGTGACCGTAGTAATTAACTATTTAGAGGATAATCAGGTGATTACCCTAAACTGTGACTATGCCCAAAAAGGAAAAGTTTATCTGACTACAATCGACAAGAATCTGCAATACATGGGTGAACAACCGCTGAAAAAACTGCAGTTGCCAGCACGTTCGGTAGCTACCATTGTAGTAGAAGACAATTAATTAAACCCGTTGGTGGAATTAACTTAATATATATTTAACTCTACCAACGGGTATCTTAAATAAAATAGAATAACCTGTTGGTTGAATTGAATTAGCGAATATTTTATCTTCCCGATAGAATAATTGTTAATATATTACATGAATGTCATTGTGGTGATTTTACCTGTCATTCGGGTAAAAAGCCCGTATGACTGCTTTGCATAGTTGCGTATCGTTATGAGATTGTCATTGAGTTGAGAGAATATAGTTTCAATACATTTTCTGAAGCGTTTATAAGTTCGAGAGAGTGTTCGCCTATTTTTCTAATTCATCCGGTATGGAACTTACAGCGTAATATTTGCTATATCGAAGAGGGTTTATTGCATATGTACACTGAGGTATTCCTTATTTCTAAACATCATGCAGCCATGAAATTCTCATTGCACATCTTTGAAATAATGAAAGTTGTAGATGCTTGCCGCTACCATATCGTAAGAATGAATCATACCTTGCATTTCGCAGACAGCATGGAGTTTATAATCATAATAATGCACTCCCTGCGAAGCATAATAAGCCTAGTTAGATATAGCGTCCGGATTGTCCCGCTTCATGACGTATCGTTTGATGCTTGCGTTCAAGCAAACCTTTACCGGTTTGGAATCAATACGGCCCCGTCAATCGCAATTACCACAATCTTTGTGGATTTCTTTGGCAAGGAGAGTTGTCAGTTTGCGCCGGGCGTTGAACTGATGTCAGCTATCAGGCTTGGCTAATCGTTTTTGTACTCACTATGAGAGATGAAACAAGAAATTTTCACTGTCGAATCCGAAAGCTTCTCTCGTTATGCTGAGAGCGACAACTTTCAGGTCGGAGAACTTTAGAATAATGCTACATCTGGGTATATTTCCAAGTTCGTTTAGGGACATTTATAAATGTCATAAAAAAGTAAGATGGCATATGCAGAGGATTTCCTACTGTCATCTCATATGTCATTTTTATTGTATGTTTTTTCTTTAACCTCAAATCTTATCCGTTTGGGTATGCTGTGTTCCGAAAGAAGCCTGGCAACTTCCTCTAATAGAGTCTTTATAATCCCGCTATGCGGCTTTCTTTTGTCTGTTTTTGATTTATAACTGATCCCACCTTTCTCAACTTCTCGTCCTTTGCCCCTTTCCCTTGCGTACGAAAGAAGTGGATATCCTATCTTTTGTGCAGAACTTCCTGTTGGCATTATTAGTATATGGAATTGGTAGCCACGCATCTTACCCTAACACTCATAAGCTTCTGCTGTATATGGACAACATAAAGGGAGATAATAAGTATCATACAGTAGACGAAAGGCCTTTTCTTTGTTTTCTGCAAAGAGAGCTAGTATCCTTTCGTCTACTTCATTATATCTATTGTATTTTCTTGCATTATTGTTCATGGATGCCTTTTGCGGCACAAAATTAGGAATTTAACCGACACGATATACGACTTTCATGGATTAAAAATGCAAAAAGTACAATGTATTATGAATATTTTCTTTATTTTTCAATTCTGAACCAGTCAGCGTCCGTCCATCCTCCGTCATTGGTTACAATAGCGGGGCGCGTACAGAAGATACCTACCTTGGCTCCTATCCATTTACCTTCTTTTACTTGGAAAGTTTCTCCTAATGGCTGGAATTTCTTGCCGTCCGTACTGTAGCTGAGGTTACATTTCACTAATAAGTCGTGACCGCCTTCACTGGCTTTAATCTTGTCTCCTTTTGCGGAAAATTTAGCGCGAAGATAGATTGTGCCGTCTTTTAAGGGAACGGAAGCATTTACTTTTTCAGTAGCTCCCCGATCGGCTTTCAAGCATTCCACTTGTGACAGGACAAGTCCGTTGTCTGTGTTTTCAACAACTAATCCGGCATAATCCATTCCCATTACAACCAGTCCCGTACGTTCACCTTTATATTTTTCTGTCGGCTTGAAAGTAAGTTTGGTGGTGGCAGTAAAATTGGGAGCCGGGGTTTTTTGTAGCATCAGATTAGAAACATCCCATAAACTTTTATAATCTTCGGGAACTGGGTAGGAGTATAGACGTACAAATCCTTCTCCTCCGTTGAAATAAGCCCATTTTTCATTGATGTTAGCCTGCCATTGCCATTGAGGAGACAATGTATAACCATCAAACTCGTCACTTTCTTGCGGGGTACAAATAGGATAGTTCTTACCTACATTAGGCTTTTTATAAGTCAGAACAGGTTCGCCACAACCATCGCCGTCTTTATCAACACCTATAACGGGCCAGTCATCAACCCATTTCATAGGTTGCAGGTGGACTAAGCGTCCGTAAGCTCCTACGTCTTGGAAGTGCATAAACCAGTCTTCTCCCGTAGGGGTGTCTACCCAACCGCCTTGATGAGGCCCGTTGACGGGAGAGTTGCCTTGCGCTAATACTGTTTTCCATTCGTATGGACCGTATACGTTTTTTGAGCGAAGTACGACTTGCCATCCTGTAGGAACGCCGCCTGCCGGATGGAAGATGTAATAGTATCCATTACGTTTATAGAATTTGGGCCCTTCACAAGTCTGATGTGCTTCATGACCATCGAAAATGATACGGGATTGTGTGATAGCTTTACTTGCATCAGCACTTAGCTCACAAATTGTAATTACACTTTTCAGTCCGGCCCGGCTTCCTGCATAAGCGTGAACCAGATATACACGACCGTCATCATCCCATAATGGAGTCGTGTCGATGATGCCCTTTCCGGCTTTCACCAAAACTGGCTCGCTCCAGGGACCTTTCGGATCTTTGGCTTTCACCATGAATGCTCCTTGGTCCGGGTCACCCCAGAATATATAGAATTCACCGTTATGGTGGCGGATACTGGGTGCCCATACACGGTTGCCATGTTCAGGACGGACATCGGTAACAGGGGGCAGTGCGTAGGGTACAGCCGCACCTATGATAGTCCAGTTGACAAGGTCTTTGGAGTGTAATATTTGTAAACCGGGCAGACAGTTGAAACTGGATGAGGTCAAATAATAATCGTCTCCTACACGGCAAACGTCCGGATCGGAGTAATCCGCATACAGGACTGGATTTTTGTAGGTCCCATTGCCTTGGTCGGCCACCCAGGCTTGGGATACATAATTCTGTGCGGGAGCAGATAAAAAACAGCCTCCTAGCAGACAGAGAGTGATTAGTCGTTTCATGGTTTTAGATTTTTTATTTAATCGTAATTTTGCAAGGATGTTCCAATTCTTTTCTCCATTGGGGAAGATAATTGAACCAGTCTTTCATATCTTTAAATCCGAAACTTTCTTTTTTTGAGGTGAAAGTAACGTAATAGTGGAAATGCTGTTGCCCCGGTGCTTGTAAGGTATATAAGTAGTTTGATCCGTCTTGTACTTCTTTACCGATATATTTAGGAATGAAAGTTCCCATACCTGTTGTTTCCTTCACATAACCTATGGTGTCTGTGACGGGCCAGTCGGTTCCCCAGCTTCCAGTCAGTCCTTTATGGTCGCTCATGTGACCTCCTTCTTTCAGAATCTGTACACCTGCTGCAAAGACTTCCTGTTTAAGCGGACGGTCAAACAGGACATCTACCTTCATGTCCCGATGACCGCCATAGATGGTATATCGATTGATCATGTTCAAATCGTTTCCTTGATATTCCCAACCGATGACTTCTGCTTCGACGATGGCACGTACAGGACCGGAGGCTAGTACACGTTCCGTGCGGTTTACTACTGGTTTTATGTGGGTCGCTTCAGTACCATTCCAACCTTTTAATGCACCTACACCACCACTATTGTAAACACGTAGCGCATCATCTCCGTAGCCGTTGGCACGTTGCGCTTTGGTAGGGTAGAAACAAGTCTCTTTTATTTCCAGTCTTTTATTTACTTTGCTATATGGATCTACCGTCTGTTTTTCGTTGAAATAGATACGATAGGCAACTAATTCACTCTCTATAGCCGGTCCGTGATGGTAAACAAAACTATATACATTCTCGGTTCCTGCCGCTGAAAATCCCGTAATATTGGCGAATTTGTTGTTATGTCCGTAAGCTTTCATTTGGGCATAAGTACGTGCCGGATAGTTTTTTTCACTTTTTTCTGAAGAGAGAATTATACGGAAACTTTTGTTGCTTTTGGCTGGCATATCGATAAGGAAAGCCAGTTCGTCAGCACGTGCGTCACCGTTCAGATCGTCCAGTTGGGACGGAATTTCTTTATTACCTTCCCATACAGTGGCGGATTTGATGTTGAAACCTGCTTTCAGGTTATTTAAATCTATCACTATCGGTTCGTCGGTCTTATTTTGAGTCCATTCATTGCTGACTTCTACGGTCAGTGTCTTTTCGCCTTTTTGTGCAAAAGAGTTGGTAAAGCATCCTGCTAATAATGTGAGGACAATAATTGAGCGCTTTTTCATAATGATGTATAGTTTATTATTTTAAGCACGGATCATACGGATTACACAGTGTTAGTATGAAAACCGTGTTTATCCGTGCAATCCGTGCTTTACTATTTTTATAAATTAAGTGGAGAAATGCACTAATGGGTGTAAGAATTAGAAGTTGAGTTCTTCTCCTTGTGCCCCGATTTCAGCATGATTCTTTCCGTCTATCGTTACATTGGAAACATTTTGCATCTTCAAGTTCTTTCCACTTTTTAATAACTCTATTTTGATATTTTTCATATTAACTTCGTCGGCTTCGCTTAATACTACACCTTCTTTAGCATTAGATACGATGATATTCTCCATATTGATATTCTTGATTCTCATCTCAGGCAAGCCATTGAAGAACACAGCCCTGCCTGCTCCGTTACAGGTTACATCTTTGATAAAGATATTACGGAATATCGGAGTTTCTTCTGTTACAGGAGGGATGGTAGTTTCTGCTTTCTTTTCATCCTGATTAGGATCTTCACCACGACCTTTTCCACCATAGTATAAGTTGAATATTAATGCTTCGTTCGGAATATTAATCATGTTGATATTGCTGATGTAGATATTCTCTACCAATCCGCCACGCCCACGATTACTTTTAAAGCGTAAGCCAACATCTGTACCCATGAAAGTACAATTGTCTACATATATGTTGTTTACACCTCCTGACATCTCACTACCTACAACAAAACCTCCATGTCCATGTAATACGGTGTTGTTCATAACGATAACATTTTGACAAGGTTCACCGCGTTTGCGCCCTTGTTCGTCCTTTCCTGACTTTATACAGATACCATCATCTCCTGCATCAAATGAGTTGTTTATAATCAATGCTTTATTACATGATTCCAAATCAAGAGCATCTCCGTTTTGTGAGTACCAAGGATTAGAAACTGTAACTTTATTAATTGTAATATTTTCACATGATAGCGGATGTAAGCACCAACTGGGTGAATTTTTGAATGTCGCTCCTTCCAGCAATACCTTATTACATTTGATGAAACTTAGCAATACAGGACGTAACCAGTCGCGCATGTAGTCCCAGTCAGAATCGGTAAGTTCTCCACGAGGTACGTTGAAGTTGTCTTTTGACAGGATAGCACCTTTCAATGCACCTTCACTGGGATACCAGATTCTTCCGTCGGTATCTACCACACCACCGGAGGCGACCAATTTTTTCCATTGGCCTTCAGTCAGTTTATCTTTCTTGGTCGGACGCCATGTGTCTCCATTACCATCAAATACTCCGTGACCTGTAATCGCTATATTTTCAGCATTACGTGCTGAAATAGGAGACTGGCAACGACGGGTTTCCAAACCTTCAAAAGACGTGTTTATAATGGGATATAGTGAATGGTCTGCACTGAATAATACTAATGCATTCTTTTCTGTATATAGATTCACATTGCTCAATAGTTCGATGGGACCGGTCAGCCACAAGCCTTCAGGGATAATGACTTTACCACCGCCTTTGGCATTAACCTGTTGGATTGCATCATTAATAGCCTTTGTGTTTAAAGTAATACCGTCTGGCTTGGCACCGAAATCTATGATGTTTACCGAATAGTCTGGGAAAGTAGGTTGTTCAACTTTATCCATCTTGAAAGGGAGGCTTGTATAGATGGCGGGATCTATAATATCTTCTACAATAGTCGTAGACGGACAATTATTACATCCGGTCAAAAAGAGGAATTAAACATGTGGCAGGAAGTAATAGAATCTTCTTTATTAAAGTAGTCATTGGTATTATATATGTTTAAGATTAATAATTATCTAGTTGATTGTTGCTTTAAGAAGTCTTATCACTCTCCCGTAAAAGACCCTCACGGGCTATTTACGGGAGCAGCAATAATGTTTCATGTTAACCTAATTCTAACCTTAAATAAATATTATGAAAAAAACCTCTTAATTCGATGGCAAATATAGCTGAAAGAATTGTCCTTTATGTGCACTATTTGATAGAATAAGTGGATTTTTTGTTAAATTCTCATTTAGCTGAAACCTTAAATGGTAAAAATTAGTTTTATAATTGCATTATTTCTTCATTTGTGTGCAAAAAAAAGCTATGATTAATTTATTTGTTTGTATCTTTGCAAACTAATTTAACAATAAAGAAGGTATGAGTTACAATTTGTTGAAAGGAAAAAGAGGTATTATTTTTGGTGCATTGAACGAACAGTCTATCGCATGGAAAGTTGCTGAAAAGGCTGTAGAAGAAGGTGCGTCCATTACATTGTCCAATACTCCGGTAGCTGTCCGCATGGGAGAAGTTTCTGCTTTAGCTGAGAAACTGAATTGTGAGGTAATTCCGGCAGATGCAACCAGCGTAGAAGATTTGGAGAATGTTTTCAAACGTTCGATGGAAATATTGGGTGGAAAAATAGATTTCGTTCTGCATTCTATCGGTATGTCTCCTAACGTTCGTAAGAAACGTACTTATGATGACCTCGATTATGATATGTTGAGCAAGACTCTGGATATATCTGCCGTTTCGTTCCACAAAATGATTCAAGCTGCTAAAAAGCTGGATGCTATTGCGGAGTATGGTTCAATTCTGGCTTTGAGTTATGTTGCTGCACAACGTACATTCTATGGATATAATGATATGGCGGATGCAAAAGCATTGCTTGAATCTATCGCACGCAGTTTTGGTTACATTTATGGTCGTGAACATCATGTGCGTGTGAATACCATATCTCAGTCACCGACCATGACTACTGCCGGTTCAGGTGTGAAAGGTATGGATAAGCTGTTTGACTTTGCTAACCGTATGTCACCATTAGGCAATGCTTCGGCAGACGAATGTGCAGATTACTGCATTGTAATGTTCTCTGACCTGACTCGTAAAGTGACTATGCAGAATTTATATCATGATGGAGGTTTCTCCAGTGTAGGTATGAGTTTGCGTGCCATGGCAACTTATGAAAAAGGTCTGGATGAATATAAAGACGAAAACGGAAACATCATTTACGGATAAGAAATAGATGATGCGCAAAATTATATTCATATTAGTAGTATGTCTTGTTGCTCTTTCCTCCTGTCAGTGGGATGGGAAGAGTGGCAATACTGCTGATGTGGATGTAAGAGTTGCCCGTTATGATCGTTTGCAGTATGAGTATGTCACGATGAATAGTTTCTCGGCACTGCAAAAAATGAATACGGACTATCCTCAGGTTACCAAGCTGTTGATAGAAGATGTATTGGCGATAGGTGAGGTGGATGACATGAAGATTAACGACCGGATGTTGGAATATTATTCGGATTCTACCTTATTGACTTTGATGCACGATGCCGAAGAGAAATTTAAGGATCTTAGTTGGGTTGAGGAAAAACTGACCAAAGGTTTCAAACGTTTGAAAAAAGAGGTTCCTGCATTGTTCGTTCCTCATTTTTATGCTCAAATAGCTGCTCTGAATCAGTCTGTTGTAGTTGGGGATAGTATTTTGGGTTTTAGTATTGATAAGTATATGGGAGCAGATTATCCTTTATATAAACGCTTCTATTATGACTATCAATGTCGCAGTATGGAGCCTGATCGTATTGTTCCGGATTGTTTTACCTTTTATTTGCTGAGTCAGTATCCTTTGCCATGGCAGCCTGGTCGTACTTTATTAGATATGATTATGCATCGTGGAAAGATAAATTGGATAGTGGCTCATATTTTAGGGTATGAATCTTTTGAGAAAGAGATGGGATATAGTGAGGATGAGGCTGAGTGGTGCAGGAAGAATAAAACAAGTCTGTGGAAGACAATGGTTGAAAATGGTCATTTATATGCTACCGATCCCCTTGTTGTACGTACTTATATACGCAAGGATCCCTTTATTTCTATTATGGGTGAGAAAACTCCTGCAAGTATTGGAGTATGGATGGGGATTTTGCTGATTGATGAATATATGAAAAAGCATCCTGATATGACAATAAAGGATTTGTTGGCTAAGACGGATTATCATCAGATGTTGGCTGAAACAGATTTCAAACCTTGATATTTTGATTGATTAGTAGTATGATGGAAGTTGCTTTGTATCTATTGCCTGTCACATTAGGCGAAACTCCTGTGGAAAATGTGTTGCCTGTGTATAATAAAGAGGTCATTCTCGGCATCAAACATTTTATTGTAGAAGATGTACGCTCGGCACGTCGCTTTTTGAAAAAGGTAGATCGCGGGATTGACATAGATGCATTGACTTTTTATCCATTGAACAAACATACTTCTCCTGAAGATATTTCCGGTTATCTGAAACCTTTGTTAGCCGGACAGTCCATGGGAGTTATTTCTGAAGCCGGTTGTCCGGCTGTTGCTGATCCTGGAGCGGACGTGGTTGCTATTGCTCAGCGTAAGAATCTTAAAGTGGTGCCTTTGGTAGGACCTTCCTCTATTATTATGTCTGTTATGGGATCGGGTTTTAATGGACAGAGTTTTGCTTTTCATGGTTATTTGCCTATTGAGCCTGGTGAGCGTGCGAAACGTATTAAGGTATTGGAGCAGCGTGTTTATGCAGAAGATCAGACGCAGCTTTTTATTGAAACTCCTTATCGTAATAATAAGATGGCGGAAGATATTCTTAAGAATTGCCGTCCGCAAACCAAACTTTGTATTGCTGCCAATATTACGTGTGAAGGAGAATATATAAAGACTAAGACAATAAAGGAGTGGCAGGGGAAATTGCCGGATTTATCGAAGATTCCCTGTATTTTCTTGATTTATAAGTAATGCGATAACAGATATTCATTTAAATTCCTCCCACATCTGTGTCACTATGTTCAGATGATCTATTTCTTCTTTTAGAAAAGAACTATATTGGGCAGAATTCATTTCTATTTCTTCGGGAGTTACAAATTTCCCTCCAGTAAAATGTATCTGTTCTTCGTCATTTAAAGGAAGAATATATAGCATGATGATTTTTTTTACTCCATTGGTTTCTTTTACCAAATGTTTCAAACTGAAGCGTGGTTCCGGTTGTCCGGTAATATGGTTGCTATATTTATTTTCTACTTCTTTGGCATATTTATCCGTATCTGTCTTGCAGGCATAAATGTAGTCTTCCATAGGTATGTCCAACTTGCCGGGTTCTTCACCTTGATAACTGCGGGGAGCAACATAGATCTTTCCATTGCAAATAGGGGCGATACGTAAAAAGGGCATTTTTTTATAGGTTAAACTGATTGTTTTCACAAAAGCATGATTGACAATAATGCAAATGACATATATCAAAGGAGGGATGATGTGGGTCATAGCGTAAAGGGTATTATAAGATAGTGGACTGAAAAATAAATAAATTATGCAGGAAGCAAACAGGTGAATGCCGGATAAAACAGCTATAACCTGTGTGGCCCAACAGTTCAGAATAGATATCTTATAATGAAAGTAGGAGAATAGTTTTGTATAAAAATTGGGGACCATGAGATAGAGTAGTGAAAAACAGAGTATCAGTATTTCTAGCGTAATGGGAACTGTTCGGTCCGGAATAAGCATATCTCCGCTTATGCCTTTTATGATGGATGCAATGATTAATGCCAAAGTTCCATGTAGTAATACTAGATTTGGCTGATAAACAGGAGGTTTGACAAGTCTGTATAGGATATAAATAATGCTAGCCAAACTACAGACATACAAAACAACTGCATCTTGAAAGAAAATGCAGAAAATCATGCATACAATGGCTGGTATTAACCCTGTGGACATGATTAAATTTTTGTATTCCAGTAACGATTTCATTCTCTCTATCTCTATTTATATCTTTATAACAAAAAAGATATAAAGTTGGTTTACTCGTTACCCTTTAAATTTTATATGTTTTTCTGCATGATAGGAGGAACGTACCAAAGGTGCGCTTTCCACTTCTCGGAATCCTTTCTTTAATCCAATTGTTCTATACTGTTTGAATTGATCGGGAGTAATATATTCCGCTACCGGATAATGGCGGTGGGTAGGTTGTAGATATTGGCCAATGGTAAGTATCTTGCAGCCTTGTGCCAATAAATCGTCCATGACTTCTTCTACTTCTTCCGGGCGTTCTCCCAAACCTACCATAATACCGGATTTAGCTGTAATACCATTATTGGCTATTTGTTTGATGACCTTTAAACTGGTTGCATAGTTGGCTGCGCTTCGTACCAGGGGACTGATGCGGCGTACGGTTTCCATATTGTGTGAGATGATGTCTGGTTTGGCGTCAATGACTAGCTGAATCAGTTTGCTATTTCCTTGAAAATCAGGGATTAAAACTTCGGTTGTGGTTTCCGGATTCAAGCGCTTGATTTCTGAAATCGTTTTAGCCCAATGGGCAGCACCCAAATCATCTAGATCATCACGGTCTACAGAGGTAATAACGGCATGAGATAATTTCATGAGTTGAATGGACTCTGCTACATGGGTAGGTTCTTCAGGGTCTAACGGAAGAGGCCGTCCGGTCTGTGTGTTGCAAAATTTGCAGGAACGGGTACAAATTTCGCCACCTATCATAAAAGTGGCAGTACCTTTTCCCCAGCATTCTCCCATATTGGGACATCGTCCGCTACTACAAATGGTATGTAGTTTATGAGAATCTACAATATGTTTGGTCTCGGTATATCGAGCATTTGCCCCTATGTTTATCTTAAGCCAGTCTGGTTTTTTAACGTGATTCATGATGATATTAGATTTATAATTCACCACAGATTATACCAATGCAAATTGTTTTCATTCGGTTTTTATGTAAAATTGTATAATCTGTGGTGAATGGTTTTTTATTTTAAATTATCAATAAAGAAATTGGCTACGCGAGTCAGTAAATGTCTAGTTGTGTTGCCTCCACTGATTCCATGGTTGCGGTTGGTATAGATTTGCATGTCAAATTGCTTGTCGGCCTGTACCAATGCTTCACTGTATTCTGCGTTGTTACGTAAGTGTACATTATCATCTGCTGTGCCGTGGATCAGCAACAATTCACCGTTCAGTTTGTTGGCACGGTTAATAGCAGATGCAGCATTGTAACCTTCCATGTTTTCTTTGGGGGTACGCATGAAGCGCTCTGTATATACCGAATCGTAGAAACGCCAGTCTGTAGGAGCTGCAACAGCTACTCCAGCTTTGAATATCGGTGTTCCTTCACTCATGGACATTAATGTATTGTAACCTCCATAGCTCCATCCCCATATACCGATACGGTTACCATCTACATAGGGTAGTGTACTTAAGTATTTGGCGGCTTCTACTTGATCTTTCGATTCTTTTACTCCTAAACTCAAGTAGGTGCATTTTTCAAAATCAGACCCTCGGCCACCGGTTCCGCGTCCGTCTACACAAGCCATGATGAAGCCTTGACCGGCCATATAAGCTTCGAACATGCCGCCATCTCTACGGGCTCCAATTCCCCATTTGTCTGCAACTTCTTGTGAACCCGGTCCACTATATTGGTGCATGATAACAGGATATTTTTTGTTCGGATTGAAATTTGCGGGTTTCATTATCCAACCATTCAATTCCACACCGTCATTGGTCTTGAAACTAAATAGTTCTTTACTTGGCATATTCAGACGTGAAACTTGGTGTTTCAATGTGTTATTATCTACTAAAGTTGCCAATTCTTTACCATTATTGTCATTAAGGGTAATGACAGGAGGGGTGTTGATATTAGAGAAAGTATTGATGTAATACTTCATATTGTTACTGAAAATAGCTTTATGAGTTCCTTCCTGTTTGGATAGTTTGGTCTTTTTACCTTTGCCGTCCACTTTGTAGATAGCGGTGCGTAGCGGACTACCTTCATTGCTTTCAAAATAGAATGTGTTGGTAGCTTCATCCCATCCCAGGAAATCTTTCACTTCGAAGTTCCCTTTGTGATTTGCTTAACCAGGTTTCCTCCGCTAGTGTAAAGATAGAGATGGTTATAACCGTCTTTTTCACTCATCACCACAAAGTTTTTTGGATAGAAAACGATGTTGGAGTAGGCTTCTTCTTTAATGTATTGGGGAGCTTCATCACGTACCATCAGTTTACACAATGTACTTCGTGGATTGGCAAAATAGAGGTCGAAACGGTTTTGATGACGGTTCAAAGTCATGATTGCTAACGCATTCTCATCATCCGTAAACTTGATGCGAGGGATATAACCGTCTGCATCTAGAGGCAAGTCCATCTTGCGGGTTACCTTACTTTTTATATCAAAAGTATGAACGGTTACTTTGGAATTGTCAATTCCTGGCATAGGGTATTTGTATTCATATTCTCCCGGATAAGTGCTGAATTTCTCTAATGCGGGAACCATACCTTTGTATAGTGGAAAAGAATACATAGGTACTTGACTCTCATCAAAACGGATATAGGCAAGCATCTGGCTGTCTGCACTGAACTCCAGAGCACGGTTGAAAGAGAATTCTTCTTCATATACCCAGTCGGGAATACCATTTAGCACTTCGTTGAATTTGCCGTCTTTGGTTACTTGTGATTCACTGTTGCCAAACAATAATTTTACCAGATAGATATTATTATCACGTACAAAAGCTATCTGATTGCCATCCGGCGAGAATAAAGGAACCTGTTGTGGACCGTTTTCTGAGAGCGGTTCCATTTTATTGTTTTTTACGTTGAAAATATAGTAATTGGCGGTAAACGAACGACGATAAATAGGTTTGGTTTCAGTCTGTATTAGAATCAGTTTTTCATCGGGTGACATGATATAGTCATCAAATGACTTGATGCTACAGTCACGGGCCGTATTTACATCGAAGATGGTACCTGTTTCTTTGCCGGTCTTGAAAGAATACTGTATGATTTTTTTGCCATCAGTACTCATTTGGGTGTAATGTTCTCCATCCAACATCGGTTTGATACCTCTGATTCCTTCGGCACGATACGTTCTGTTTGCTACGTCTTGCAAGCTTACTTGTTGGGCTCCGACTGTCAGCAGGCAGAAGAATAAAATAATAAATATGCTTAATTTTCTCATAATAGATAAATTCTTTAAATGATAATCAAAGACAAAGGTAAAACTTTTGTTTGAAAATACGTATCTTTGTCCCGCAAAATAAGTTCATGAACAGAGAGATGCTTTATAACGACTTATCCGGCTTTTTAGCTATGCACTTTCCTTGCAAAGTGCAGAAGATTTCTATTAATGCCGGATTTACTTGTCCTAACCGTGACGGCTCGGTAGGATACGGAGGTTGCACTTATTGTAATAATCAAACATTTAATCCGGCCTATTGCCATACGGGAAAGTCTGTTACTCAGCAGTTGGAAGAAGGAAAGCGGTTCTTTGTACGCAAATACCCGGAAATGAAATATCTGGCCTATTTTCAGGCTTATACCAATACGTATGGGGAACTGGAAGAGTTGAAAAGAAAATACGAAGAGGCGCTGATGGTAGAGGATGTGGTAGGACTGGTGATAGGAACTCGTCCGGACTGTATGCCGATATCATTACTGGATTATTTGGAAGATCTTGGTAAACGCACTTTTGTATTAGTGGAGTATGGCATTGAAAGTACGGATGATGAAACGTTGCGCCGGATAAACCGGGGACATACTTTCGCCGTTTCTGCGGAGGCTGTTCGGAAGACTGCAGAGAGAGGGATTTTAGTAGGAGGGCATATAATTCTTGGTTTGCCCGGAGAAGAAAGAGAAATGTTAATCAGACAGGCAGGAGTACTTTCACAATTACCTCTGACTACTTTAAAGCTGCATCAGTTACAACTTATTAAAGGTACGCGCATGGCGAGTGAATATGTGAAAGAGCCTGAAGCTTTCCATCTTTATACAGCTGATGAATATGTTGATTTGGTTATTGATTATATAGAACATCTTCGTCCGGACATCGTACTGGAGCGTTTTGTTTCCCAATCACCTAAAGAATTGTTGATAGCTCCTGATTGGGGATTGAAAAATTATGAATTTACGGATAAGGTGAAAAAACGGATGAGAGAAAAAGATGCCTGGCAAGGCAAATACTATAAATATTAAAAGAAGAAAACAGATATGGAAATCAAAGGAAAAGTACATTATGTGGGAGTGAATGACCGTAACAAGGCTTTGTTTGAGAACTTGTGGCCGTTACCTTACGGTGTGTCTTATAACTCTTATTTGATTGACGACGAGATGGTCGCTTTGGTGGATACAGTAGACGTATGCTATTTTGAGGTTTATTTGAAGAAAATTCGTAGTATTATCGGTGATAAACCTATCAATTATTTGATTATAAATCATATGGAACCAGACCATTCCGGTTCTATCAGTTTGATCAAGCAATATTATCCTAACATTGTGATTGTCGGTAACAAGAAGACTTTCGAAATGATTGAAGGGTATTATGGTGTAGGCGGTGAGCGTTATGTAGTGGGTGAAGGAGATTTTCTAGCTTTGGGACATCATAGACTGCGCTTTTCATTGATTCCGATGGTTCACTGGCCCGAAACGATGGTTACTTTTGATGAAACGGAAGGTATTTTGTTTTCCGGTGACGCTTTCGGTTGTTTTGGTGCATTGAATGGTGGTGTGGTTGATACAAATATTAATACAGATATTTATTGGGATGAAATGGTGCGCTATTATTCTAATATTGTAGGCAAATATGGTGCGCCGGTACAGAAGGCCTTACAGAAATTGCAAAACTTGAAAATAACGACTGTTTGTTCTACTCATGGTCCGGTATGGACAGAGGAAATTCCTCGTGTGGTACGTATTTATGACCGTTTGAGTCGTTATGAGGCCGAAGAAGGGGTTGTAATAGCTTATGGCTCGATGTATGGTAATACAGAAGAAGTGGCAGAAGTTATTGCAGAAGAACTGAGCAAGCAGGGAATTCGTAATATCGTGATGCATAATGTTTCTCATACCAGTCATTCTTTTATTATTGCGGATGTATTCAAATATAAAGGACTGATTGTGGGATGCCCCACTTATAATACTCAGATGTATCCGGAAATGGAAGCTCTGCTGAGTAAGCTGGCTTCTCGCGAGATAAAGGGACGTTATCTGGGATATTTTGGCTCATTTACATGGGCTAGCGCTGCTGTGAAGAAAATTGCAGAGTTTAATGATAAGTTGAAATTTGAGCCTGTCGGAAATCCTGTAGAAATGAAACATAGCATGAAGGCCGAAACTAACACTCAGGCAAAGGAGTTGGCTAAGGCTATGGCTGATCGTTTGAAAGCGGATAGAAAATAAATCTTGTGATAGAACATAAATGACGCAAATGACACATGATTGGTAAGATCAAGCTTGTGACAATTGCGTCATTCGTGTTCTAAAAATTTCTGACGTTAGGCTTGATGTACAGTAAGCTGCGGGAATGGGAAGTTAATTCCTTCTTTATTAAAAGTAGTATAAACAGTCTGATTCATACTGAAAAATACGTTCCAGTAATCCGAACTATTCACCCATACGCGGATTTTTATATTTACACTGCTGGCAGCAAGTTCTCCTAATTCAATAAAAGGGGCAGGACTGGTGAGAATACGTTTATCATTGGCAATGATTTCGCGCAATACTTTTTCTACTTTATTATAGTCTTCTCCGTAGTCCACGCCAAAATTCCATTCTATACGGCGGGTGTCCAGTTTGCTGTAATTTGTAATGACCCCACTACTCATGGCTCCATTAGGTACATATATCATCTTGTTGTCTGCAGTGATAAGAATAGTATGAAAAATCTGTATTTCTTTTACTGTTCCCGAGGCACCGGTAGAAGCTTCGATAAAGTCCCCCACTTTATAAGGCCTGAACAATAAGATAATCAGTCCTCCGGCAAAATTTTGTAAGTTACCAGACAGTGCCATACCGATGGCAACACCGGCAGAAGCGAGAAGTGCGGCGAATCCTGTCAGTTCGATACCTAATTTCCCTATCACAGCAAGAATCAGCATGATGAGCAGTAGGATATTCACCATACTCTTTAGGAATGACTGGATACTCGGGTCCACTTTTCTTTTTTCCAAAATACGTGCAAAAAGTCTGTTCAGCCAATTTACGAGGAACTTTCCGATTATAAAAATAATAAGTGCTCCTAATACTCTTTCTCCTAATTGAATGCCGGAGTCGATCAGTTTCTCTAATGCATTGGTTAATTGAATACTTGTTTCAGATGCTAATAACATGATAAATTTACTTTAATTTGACATTTCTAATATATAAAACAATTCAGATTAAAAATCGTTCAGAATACCTTTACCTTGACGTACAATTTCTGCTTCTCCGTTTGTACAGTTCACAATGGTAGAAGGTTCTATGCTTCCGATACCTCCATCAATAATTAGTTCTACCTCTTTGCCGAATTTTTCTTCTATCAGTTCTGGAGTGGTAATATATTCTATGTCTTCGCCGTCTTTCAGAGGCAACGTGGTGGTCATGATGGGTGCTTTTAGTATATGGCATATTTCCCTGATGATGTTGTTGTCTGGTACGCGTATACCTACTTCTTTACGGTTCTTGAATATTTTGGGCAGACGGTTTCCCGTATTCAGGATAAAAGTGAACGGTCCGGGAAGATTGCGTTTCATTAGCTTGAATGTGCTGTTGTCTACTTTGGCATATTCGCTGATATTGCTTAAGTCGTAACAGATAATGGATAAATTGTTTTTACGTGGATCAATGTTTTTCAGTTTGCAGATACGTTCTATTGCACGTTCTTTCAGACCATGACATCCTATGGCATACATTGTATCGGTAGGGTAAATAATTAACCCTCCCTCTTCCAATATCCGGATTACTTCTTCCAGATCTTTGGGATTATTATTCTTATTATAAAGTCTTAAAAGCATGTTATTTTAATTTTTAGATTTTTTTTCACGCAAGCGTTCCGCAATAGCCCATTGTAGGGCGGCTTCCTCTTCTTTTCCGACTCTCATCAATGCGTCTCCGAAATATTCATGGGCCTTCGGATGTTCCGGCTTTAAAGAAACAGCCCGGTCAAAATCTCCCAAAGCTCCTTCTATATTATCTAATGCCAGTCTGTTTTTTCCTCGATTGTAAATAGCTTTGAATAAAGCGGGACTAAGGCGTACTGCTTCATTCAGACAAACTTCGGCTTCGTAGTATTCCTTGTCATTATGTAATGTGATACCTTTACGTACCCAAGCGTCCGTATAAGAAGGATTCAATTCAATCGCTTTGTCATAATTGGCAATAGCAGCACGTGAATCATGTGCCTGGATGATACATTCATTTCCCATTAAATAATATTCGCGGGCATATTTTTCAAGATTTTTGCGTTGTACATGGAATTGGTCTTTTAGCCGTTTGTTTTCGACTTTCAAATTGTTGATGATTCCCAGCTTCTTACGTATAAATCTTTTGATCAAAGGTTTTTCGATATCATAACGTGAATGGATGGCAAGAAAGAATTGTTCTAGAAATCTTTCAAAATCACCTTTGTCGAAGTGTTGTACCGCTTCTACATATTGTACATCAGCTTGTGCCTGCTTCAATGCTTTTTCAATGGACTGGCGGTTATTGAATCGTTGCGAGAACTTTACTATTTCCGGGCGGACAAAGATATCTCCACGTGTAATTTGCTTTTTTAGTTGGATGCCGTCTAGTGAAGTACAGCGGCTCAATGCTACGTAGGCTTGTCCACCGGCAAACACCCCTCCTGTAAAATCAATAACGACCCTGCTGAAAGTCAATCCTTGGCTTTTGTGTATCGTGATGGCCCATGCCAAACGGATAGGATATTGTATAAATACTCCTAACTCTTCTTCTTCTATTTTTTTTTCTAGTTCATTGTACCTATATCGTATATTGCGCCAACTGTCTTTTTTAACGTCAAATTCCTGCCCGTCTTCTGTGATAACATATAATGTATCCTCTTCGTCTATACCTGAAATGGTGCCAATCGTACCGTTCACCCAACGGTGGTCGTAATCGTTTTTTATAAAAATAATTTGTGCTCCTGGTTTTACTTCCAGTTCCATTTGGGTGGGAAGGCTGCTTTCTGGAAATTCTCCGTGTATCTCACCGGTCAGAATCGTTGATTCTCCAGGTAGTTCAGATAATTTCTTTTCATTGATAAAGTCTACGGTGTCTCTCCGGGTAGCAAGTGTGATATACATATCACTTTCATTTTCTTCTATGTGAGTGTTGTAACGGGTGTTCAGTAGTTGCAAGTCGGCTGCTCCGGCAGTATTGGTCCGGATATGATCCAATACGTTAACAAAAATTTTGTCCGACTGGCGGTATACTTTTGTCAGTTCTATGGATACCAGCTCCATTTCCTGAAAGACCCGTGCCGAAAAGAAATAAGGGGTGGGATAGAAGCGGTTGATTATCTCACGTTCGTCATTTTTAATGACTGGTTCAAGTTGAAAAACATCTCCTACCAGCAATATTTGCTTGCCTCCGAATGGTTCACGCATATTTTGTGAATATACCCGCAATATTTTGTCTATAAAGTCAATAATGTCTGCCCGAACCATGGAAATTTCATCGATGATCACTAATTCTACTTCTTTTATCAGTTTTCGATGAGCGGAAGTATATTTTAGAAAGCTATGTAACTTTCCATCTTTCAAACTGAATTTAGGATCATCCGGTAAAAGTGGATAGAATGGTAATTTAAAAAAACTATGCAGTGTGCTTCCACCGGCATTGATAGCTGCAATACCTGTGGGAGCCAGTACTATATGTTTCTTTTTGGTTACTTCGCAAACATATTTTAGAAAAGTAGATTTACCTGTACCCGCCTTTCCAGTGAGGAATACTGACTGACGTGTATATTGGATAAGGTTCAAGGCATCTTGAAACTCTTTATTATGGGTGTCTACTTGCATTTTGTCCATACGTTTGAAAATGAATGGACAAAGATAGTGGAAATCCCGTAAAAGGGCATAAAAAAGACGGTTAAATAACCGTCCTTTTTTATAGTCCTACAGGGGGATTGCCCTGTATTGGTTCTAATTTACTTTGTTTCGTTCAACATAACGTAACCCCAAATCATAGGATCAGCGTTAGCAATTTTGTGAAAAATGTTTTTTACCTTTTTCATAATGTTATCCTTTCTTTTTTTAATTAATACCTAAAAACACTCATAAATAGCAGGCGCACCTCCCGGTTGGCCTTCTTTAAACAATCTTTCTTTTTACCTTAGTAGCTACTAAAAAAATATCTTTTTATGTTTTACAACACAAAGATAAAGCTTTTGTTCGTTATAATATATGTTTTACAGCATATTTTTAATCGATATCTCAATTTTATTGATTTAGGTCAAAAAAAGTAGGAGTTTCTTATTGCATTTTGGTGAATATTTTGTTTGCTTCTGCCGTATAACATATAAATCAGTTTGCTTACCTCAAGAAGTATTGTTTGATTTGTGATATCATAATAATATCAAAATAAATCATTATGGAAACAAAAGAAATGTCTTACAATGAGCTGGTAATTAATGGGTTTATGGCTTTGTTTTTTAACTTGGTTATGTTGCCTGCACTAGTATTCCTGAACTTTTTGATTTTTGGACAACTACCTTGGTTATCTATTCCTGTTTTATTTGTGCTGGTATTGTTGTTTGTGCTGATGCTTCCAGGATATTTTTCTCAAGAACCTAATGAGGCACGTGTGATGGTGTTTTTCGGTGAATATAAAGGCACTTTTAAAAACACAGGCTTCTTTTGGGTAAACCCTTTCATGAACAAGAAGAAGTTGTCTCTTCGCGCCCGTAATCTGGATGTGGAGCCGATAAAGGTGAATGATAAGATTGGTAATCCTATTCTGATAGGGCTGGTTTTGGTTTGGAAATTGAAAGATACCTATAAGGCGATGTTTGAGATTGATGCGCAGACGATGGCGGACAGTAAAGGGACAGGGACGGCAAGTGTCAGCGTAGCAGGGCGTATGAATGCCTTTGAGGATTTTGTACGTGTGCAGAGTGATGCGGCCCTCCGTCAGGTGGCCGGACAGTATGCTTACGATGACAATGAGCATGATACGAATGAGCTGACCTTGCGTGGCGGAGGTGAGGAGATTAATGACCAGCTGGAACGTCAGCTTAATGAGCGTCTGGCTATGGCAGGTATGGAAATAGTAGAGGCCAGAATCAATTATTTGGCTTATGCTCCGGAGATTGCAGCGGTGATGCTTCGTCGTCAGCAGGCAAGTGCTATTATTACCGCGCGCGAAAAAATAGTGGAAGGGGGCTGTTTCTATGGTTAAGATGGCTTTGGATAAATTAGCCGAGGATGGAATTGTAGAACTGGATGAAGAAAAGAAAGCCGCTATGGTCAGTAATTTGTTGGTAGTACTTTGTGCGGACGAGCCGGCACAGCCGGTAATTAATTCCGGAACGTTGAATCATTAGTGTAGGAGATGGCAAAGAAAGAAACGATAAAAAGCTTTGTGCTCAGAGTGGACGCGGAAACCATGGAAGCTATCGAGAAATGGGCGGCGGATGAATTCCGTTCCACGAATGGACAGCTTCAATGGATTATAGCGGAAGCTTTGCGCAAGAGTGGCAGAATGAAGAAAAAGAAGACAATAATCAAAAAGGAAGAAACAGAATGATACAGTTGTTTTGATTGTTTATACTGTTTTGCTCATTGTTTTTGGTTGAGTGTCATTCCGGGATGGAGTCAAGAGGAGACACCGTTTGCTGAAGAGAATACTTATATTACAGTCAGCGGTGTAGTAAAGGACAAACAAAATAGAAAGACTTTAGAGTATGTCAATGTATCAGTTCGGGCAGAAGTGTGGGGACGGTGACAAATGCGGATGGTGAATTTTCTTTGAAGATAGAAGATGCGGAGATGGTTTTTGCTTTAGAGATTTCACATATCGGTTATCATAATAATAGAGTACGTTTGGATAAAGAACATTTATCGGATTTAAAGATTTACCTTACCCCTCATGCCAATATGTTGAATGAGATTGTGGTTTATGCCCACAATCCTCGTCTTATAGTGGAAGAGGCCATTCGCAAGATTCCTGTCAATTACAGTAATAAAAACAATATGCTTACCGGTTTTTACAGGGAAACTGTTCAGAAAGGGCGTCGTTATATCAATATTTCGGAAGCTATTATTGATGTTTACAAGACTTCTTATGAGGATATGACAACTACTCGAGACCGGGTACAGGTTTTGAAGGGACGTCGGCTGCTTAGTCAGAGAGCCAGTGATACGTTGGGGGTGAAACTGGCTGGCGGTCCTACTTTATCTATCTATGTGGACATTGTGAAAAATCAGGATGCGTTGTTGGATGTGGAAACGTTGAACTATTATGATTTCTTTATGGAAGAACCGGTACAGATAGACAATCGTCAGCAATATGTGATCAGTTTCCGTCCCCGTGTCGTTTTGCCTTATGCCTTGTATTATGGCAAATTGTATATTGATCGTGACAAGTTGTCGTTTACTCGTGCGGAATTTAGCTTGTCTATGGATAATAAAGTCAAGGCGGTACAGGCTATTCTTGCCAAGAAACCTTATGGCTTACGTTTTAAACCACAGGAACTTTCTTTCCTTGTTACCTATAAAGATGTGGATGGGAAAACCTTTCTGAACTATATCCGTAACCGTATTCGGTTTAAGTGTGATTGGAAGCGCAAGCTTTTCTCTACCGGTTATACTGTGCTTTCAGAGATGGTGGCAACGGATAGGGAGGAAAATAATGTGGCGATAATTCCCGGAAAGATGGCTTTTCATCAGAAAGATGCTTTTTATGATAAAGTGGATGAATATTGGAGCGAGGATTTCTGGGGCTCCTATAATATTATTGAACCTACGGAATCATTGGAAAATGCAGTCCATAAGTTAAAGAAACAATCGCGTTAAGGCCTCGGATGAAGTTCGTATGATTGAAAAGAACTACCAAAAAAGAAGTAGATGCTGAATGATTTGTTAACACTGGCCAGAATAAGAGAGGGAGATATAAAGGCGTTTGAAGATGTGTTTCGCCGTTATTATTCTCCTCTCTGTTGGTATGCCATGAGTATCACCGGCAGTATGGAAGCTGCGGAGGAAATAGTAGAGGAGTTGTTTTATGGGTTTTGGAGAGATCGGGAGAGGCTGCCGTTGTTCCGTTCTATGAAAAGCTATCTTTATGTTGCGGTGCGCAATCAGTCTTTTCAATATTGCGAGCATCTGGAGGTGAGAAACAAATATCGGGAGTTTGTTCTCTCGCGGAAGGGGCGGACACAGGATAGCAATCCTCAAGAAGAGATGGAATACCAGGAATTAAGACATTTGATAGATACTACGCTTGCTCGGATGCCGGAACGAAGGTTGCGCATATTCCGGATGCATCGTATGGAAGGTAAAAAGTATGCGGAAATAGCTTCGCAGCTTTCTTTGTCAGTGAAGACTGTAGAGGCTGAGATGACAAAAGCTCTTAAAGCATTAAAAAAAAGAAATTGAGAATTATATTATAAGGACATGAGTGAAACAAAAAGAAATAAGGGAAAGAGTGGATCGGGCATGGAATAAATTGTATGACCGTTTGGATGCTGACGGACTTTTGTTATCAGACCGGCAGAATAGAAAACGTTTGTCTGCATCCATGTTGTGGAAGTGGGGGGCTGTGGCTGCTATATGGGTCGGAATATGTGTCTTTTTGACTGTTACTTATCGAAAAGTGGGCGAATCGGTAGAAGCCCAGGCTTTAATTATGCAGGAGAACACGGAGCAATCTACTTTGGTGACCACACTCGAGGATGGATCTATTGTCTATATGGGTGGGGAAACCTCTTTGCAATATCCTGAACATTTCTCTATGGACAAGCGTGAGGTTAGTTTGCAGGGAAACGCTCTGTTTGATGTGACCGGTAACCGGGAACGTCCTTTTCTGATTGAAACAGAGGAGGTCAGAATTGAGGTCTTGGGAACGATGTTTCATGTAAAGAGTGATGTAGGGAGTACTTTCGAACTGTCCGTACAGCGTGGCAAGGTCAAAGTGGCATTGAAAAATAAAAATCAAGAGATGTATGTCAATGCAGGTGAAGCGGTGACGCTTAAAACACATCAATTGCGTTTCACTGATTATAGGGACGATACCCGGATAGCCCATTATTGGAAAAGTATGCGTTTCAAAGATGAATCTTTGATGAATATCCTTAGAGTTATTAATATGCATTCTTCCGGTTTGCAGCTTAAGACTTCTCCCTCCTTAGGGGAGCGTCGGCTTACGGTTGCATTTTCTGGGGAATCTCCGGAGTCTATGGCAGAGCTTATCTGTCTGGCTATGAATTTAAAATATACTCGTGAAGGTGATATAGGTGTTTTATCCGAATAAAGTGGGAAGATGAATCATATTCGTACATATCATTATTATTGGCATATCTTCTTTTTCAGTTTGCTGGTTTGCATGGCAGAATTTACGAAAGCGGCGGATAGAGATGTGTTGGAGCGAGTCATTTATCTTGCTAAGAGTAAGGGTACTGTCTATACTTTACTGGGGAAGGTGTCCGAACAGTCTGGTTTCCTTTTTGTTTATGACAGCAAGGTGGTGGACAATGATCGTACGGTGAAGTTGGGGGCAGGACAGCGCACTATTCGTCAGGTTGTTTACGAAATTATCGGTCGGCAGGATATCAGTCTGCATATTGTGGAGAATCATATTTTGATCAATCAGTTGCAGGTGCAATGTCCGGTTGTTACCACTTCTAAAGATACTTTGGCCTATTTTACTTTAGAAGGCAAGTTGCAGGATAATCAGTCGGGGGCTCCCATTGCTTACGGCACGGTGGGGGTAGTCGGTACTTCTATAGGCAGTATTACCAATCAGAATGGCGAATTCCGTTTACGATTGCCCGATTCGTTGAGACAGGGGCGCATCGTGGTTTCTCATGTGGGGGTATGTGGGACAGGAGATGGATATGTCTTTATTAGAGGCTCAACACGCGGTGTGGTCTCTGGAGCCTCGGGTGATTCCTATTCAAGAAGTGGTGATTCGTGCTGTCAATCCTATACGGTTGTTGCGTGAGATGTTGAAAGCTAAAAAAACAAATTATGCGTCGGTTCCTATTTATCTCACTACATTTTATAGGGAAGGGGTTCGGTATAAACAAAAATTTCGTAATCTGACAGAGGCTGTTTTAACTGGATATTGTCAAGAACTTGCCGGATTTTCTGTTGCCTGACGATAAGGGTAATGTGTACTCTTATGCCTCCTGTGATATGACGGTGATAGACAATCGTTTGGTTAATGTGATTTCCTTTCGACAGAATAAAGGAATAAAAGAACCTCTTTATTGTGGCGAATTATATATTGATGCTGAAAACAATGCGTTGGTTCAGGCACGTCTTGAAATTAATCCTGCCATAGAAGTTGTCAACAAAATCTCGGTAGACATCAGTGAAATTATTCTCTTCCAAAAGATAAGGACACTTTTTAAAAAGATCAAGAGCTTTTCAAAAAAGAACAAGAGCTTTTTTTAAAAGATAACGGGCTTTTTTAAAAGTGTCTTGGCCTTTTTACCACTACCGGGGATACTATTATATTTCGTGGAGATATGCACACTGTTTGCGAGCAAAAAAACGAGAACACCCTATTTTACATCAAGTTGGAATAGTCTAAAAAAGAAGTTTATATAACTGAAAGTAAGCATGTTATACAGAAATAAGCTTCAAAACGTAGTGAGGGCATAGGGTATAAGTGAGGGCAATAATTTTTACTATAACTACATAAGTAGCTTATAATGAGTTTGTTTTGCACAAAGTGAGGGCATGAGGGCATAAATGCTCCCAACTTTTTTTGAATGATGCGTCAAGAAGACTTTCGGAAATTGTTCGAAGAAGAAAATGATGCTTTAAGAGCGTTCCCTCTTCCTATGATTTTGCAGGTGAGCCGATGTTTACCCAATATTCATTTTAGTCTGTCGCGCGCGATAATATAATATGGTGTATACTTTTTGATATTGCAAAATGGATTATCGAAATAAACATTATGTATAATCTGTAAATCAGATGTTTATAAGTATAATCACAAAAAAAATAGAAAAAACAGTAGATATATTTGGATAAAGAAATGAAATCAACTACTTTGCATCCGCTTAGCAAGAGAGGTAAGTTTAAAACTGACAAGATGATTTGAAGAACATAGATGAAACAAAAAAGTTTTAAAAAAGTTCGATATTTTTTTGGTAGTTTGAAATAAACGCTTTATCTTTGCAAAACATTTCCGGGAAAAACGGAAATAGACATAAATGAGAGTTCTTTGAAAGATTTAAGATAAACAAACAAGTAGTACAAGCCGGTGCACCGTATGTAATATATATATGGTGTACGGAAAAAACAAGAACCGTCAATATTGATATTGATAGATTTGGAATCCTTGAGCAGATTATCAACTGGATAGTTGGAAAAGATATTATTACAATGAAGAGTTTGATCCTGGCTCAGGATGAACGCTAGCTACAGGCTTAACACATGCAAGTCGAGGGGCAGCATGGTCTTAGCTTGCTAAGGCCGATGGCGACCGGCGCACGGGTGAGTAACACGTATCCAACCTGCCGTCTACTCTTGGACAGCCTTCTGAAAGGAAGATTAATACAAGATGGCATCATGAGTCCGCATGTTCACATGATTAAAGGTATTCCGGTAGACGATGGGGATGCGTTCCATTAGATAGTAGGCGGGGTAACGGCCCACCTAGTCTTCGATGGATAGGGGTTCTGAGAGGAAGGTCCCCCACATTGGAACTGAGACACGGTCCAAACTCCTACAGGAGGCAGCAGTGAGGAATATTGGTCAATGGGCGAGGCTTGAACCAGCCAAGTAGCGTGAAGGATGACTGCCCTATGGGTTGTAAACTTCTTTTATAAAGGAATAAAGTCGGGTATGGATACCCGTTTGCATGTACTTTATGAATAAGGATCGGCTAACTCCGTGCCAGCAGCCGCGGTAATACGGAGGATCGAGCGTTATCCGGATTTATTGGGTTTAAAGGGAGCGTAGATGGATGTTTAAGTCAGTTGTGAAAGTTTGCGGCTCAACCGTAAAATTGCAGTTGATACTGGATGTCTTGAGTGCAGTTGAGGCAGGCGGAATTCGTGGTGTAGCGGTGAAATGCTTAGATATCACGAAGAACTCCGATTGCGAAGGCAGCCTGCTAAGCTGCAACTGACATTGAGGCTCGAAAGTGTGGGTATCAAACAGGATTAGATACCCTGGTAGTCCACACGGTAAACGATGAATACTCGCTGTTTGCGATATACAGCAAGCGGCCAAGCGAAAGCGTTAAGTATTCCACCTGGGGAGTACGCCGGCAACGGTGAAACTCAAAGGAATTGACGGGGGCCCGCACAAGCGGAGGAACATGTGGTTTAATTCGATGATACGCGAGGAACCTTACCCGGGCTTAAATTGCAGATGAATTACGGTGAAAAGCCGCCGCAAAAGGCATCTGTGAAGGTGCTGCATGGTTGTCGTCAGCTCGTGCCGTGAGGTGTCGGCTTAAGTGCCATAACGAGCGCAACCCTTGTTGTCAGTTACTAACAGGTTCTGCTGAGGACTCTGACAAGACTGCCATCGTAAGATGTGAGGAAGGTGGGGATGACGTCAAATCAGCACGGCCCTTACGTCCGGGGCAGGGCACACGTGTTACAATGGGGGTACAGAGGGCCGCTACCACGCGAGTGGATGCCAATCCCAAAACCTCTCAGTTCGGACTGGAGTCTGCAACCCGACTCCACGAAGCTGGATTCGCTAGTAATCGCGCATCAGCCACGGCGCGGTGAATACGTTCCCGGGCCTTGTACACACCGCCCGTCAAGCCATGGGAGCCGGGGGTACCTGGTGCGTAACCGCGAGGAGCGCCCTAGGGTAAAACTGGTGACTGGGGCTAAGTCGTAACAAGGTAGCCGTACCGGAAGGTGCGGCTGGAAACCTCCTTTCTGGAGAGGACGAAAAGATCGATAAGGTTTTTGTTCTTGTACTGCTGGTGTTGTTTATTCAAGATATGATTCCGTAATGATACGGAAGAGAGAAAGTAAGAAGCCGGGTCTAATTAAACAGACTAGGTTGAACTTAGTCCTATAGCTCAGTTGGTTAGAGCGCTACACTGATAATGTAGAGGTCGGCAGTGCAACTCTGCCTGGGACTACGAACGGAATCAAGTTCGGGGATTAGCTCAGCTGGCTAGAGCATCTGCCTTGCACGCAGAGGGTCAACGGTTCGAATCCGTTATTCTCCACTCCATCGGAAACGTAAGAAACGAAGATGAACGATCTATGACATATTGTACAAGCAAACAGTAATTTTAGTAGTAAAGAGCTGAAAGTATATATCATCCCGCCGGCACGCAAGTGTGGGCGAATGGATAAGGAAAGTAAAAAAGGGCGCATGGCGGATGCCTTGGCTCTCGGAGGCGATGAAGGACGTGATAAGCTGCGATAAGCTTTGGGGAGGTGCAAATGACCTTTGATCCAGAGATTTCCGAATGGGACAACCCAATATCTTGAAGAGGTATTATCCAACGTATGTAAGAGGCTAACGCAGGAACTGAAACATCTTAGTACCTGCAGGAAAAGAAAATAAACAATGATTCCCCCAGTAGTGGCGAGCGAACGGGGAACAGCCCAAACCATCCATGTTACGGCATGGGTGGGGTTGTAGACTACGCCGTTGCATGAAGACATCAGAGAAGAACTTTCTGGAAAGAAAGACCATAGAGCATGACAGTTGCGTATTCGAATGTTGTCTAAGCATAGTAGTATCCTGAGTAGCGCGGAGCACGAGGAATTCTGCGTGAATCTGCCGGGACCATCCGGTAAGGCTAAATACTCCCGAGAGACCGATAGCGAACCAGTACCGTGAGGGAAAGGTGAAAAGCACTTCGAACAGAAGAGTGAAATAGTTCACGAAACCGTGCGCCTACAAGCGGTCGGAGCTCGTTAATGAGTGACGGCGTGCCTTTTGCATAATGAACCTACGAGTTGCCTTTGCCGGCAAGGTTAAGTGTGACGACACACGTATCGAAGCGAAAGCGAGTCTGAACTGGGGCGTATAGTCGGCAGTGGCAGACGCGAAACCAAGTGATCTACCCTTGGCGGGTTGAGGCTGGGTAACACCAGCTGGAGGACCGCACCAATAAGCGTTGAAAAGCTTCTGGATGAGCTGAGGGTAGGGGTGAAAAGGCTAATCAAACTTTGGAGATAGCTCTACTCCCCGAAATGCATTTAGGTGCAGCCTTGCGGTTACTGATGTGAGGTAGAGCGACTGATAAGATGCGAGGGCTTCACCGCCTATCAAGTCTTGACAAACTCCGAATACGCATCAGTTCTACCGCAGGAGTGAGGGCATGGGTGCTAAAGGTCCGTGCCGAGAGGAGGAAGAATCGGGACCACCTGCAAGGTCCCGAAATGACAGCTAAGTTAAACTAACGAAGTCTGACTGCTGCTAAGACAGTTAGATGTTGGCGGAAGCAGCCATTCATTTAAAGAGCGTAACAGCTCACTTAGTCGAGGAGTCGGGCGTGGATAATAATCGGTATCAAGTTGTCTACCGAAGCAGTGGGATCATTAATATGATGCATTCAGTCCGGGCGTCGAAGGCGTACCGTGAGGTATTCTGGAGCGTCTGGAAGAAGCAAATGTGGTATAAATGATAACGCGATAAAGGGGCAGAGGAAGCCTCGCCAGAAAGACAAAGGAACACGATCAGCGCTAATGAAATCGGATCGAGTTGATGGAGTCTAAAACTCAGCCGAACGGCGATGCCGATGGCAGAAACAGTTGTCAATTGATTACTGCAACCGGGGTTGACGATGGAGACGCAGTAGTGACGAGTGCGCCGCCATCTGGACGGAATAGATGGCTGAAGGGTAGGAGCCGATCATGGCAGGCAAATCCACCATGAGATCTCGTCGAGTGCCATGCCGCCGCGTCCTTCGCGCAAGAGTGCGCGTAAGCATGCTGTCGAGAAAATCCAAGCTACTGTAATCCTGTAGGTGACGTACCGCAAATCTGGGACACACGTAGTCGGGATGAATATTCTAAGGCGCTTGAGTGATTCACGGTTAAGGAACTAGCAAACCTTGACCCTGTAACTTCGGGATAAAAGGGTCCTACCCTTGGCGGGAGTGGCGCAGAGAAATCGGTCCATAACTGTTTAACAAAAACATGTGGCTGTGCCAACGAAGATCCAGCAGCAGCCTGACACCTGCCCGGTGCTGGAAGGTTAAGAGATGTCAATGATAAGAGAAGCGTTAAACTGAAGCCCCAGTAAACGGCGGCCGTAACTATAACGGTCCTAAGGTAGCAGCCCTTTGTCGGGTAGCCCCAACTTCAAAATGAATGGTGTAATGATTCCGGACGCTGTCTCAACCGAGCTCAGTATGAAATTGTAGTATCGGTGAAGATGCCGATTATTCATGATGGGACGAAAAGACCCCGTGAACCTTTACTAGCTTATCATTAACCTCCAGTAACGTGGATGGTATAATCGAGGCTTCAAGGGAAGTACGCCAGTATTTGAGCCGGCGGAAATACCGACCCTTTATTTGTTTGATTCTAACCCGTGGATACGGGGGACATTGATTGGTGGACTGGGTGGTCGCCCAAAGCGTAACGGAGGCTTCTAGCAGTGCCCTCCGGCCGATTGGTGCCTCCCGGCCCGAGTGTAATGGCATAGTTTGACTGGGAGACTGACAAGTCGCATCAGGTAGGAAACCAGAGCATAGTGATCCGGTGTTTCCGTAGCGGGCGGGAGACGTCGTGAGGCGTACCTGGGAGGGCTGATCCCCTCTAAGAGCCTTCATATCGACGGAGTGGTTTTGGCACCGATGTCGCTCGTCACATCCTGGGGCTGGAGAATCTAAGGGGCTGTTCGCCCATTAAAGCGGTATCGCGATGGGTTCAGAACCGTGAGACAGTTCGGTCTCTACCATCGTGGGCGTATGGAAATTTGCGTGGCCTTGACATCTAGTACGAGGACCGTGTTGGACAGACCTCTGGTTTGCCGGTTGTGCCGCCAGTGCATTGCCGGCATCTAAGTCTGATCGAGCGGCGCGAAAAGCACCAAGTACGCAAAGCCATAAGATTAGATTTCTCAGGGTCATGCTTGGCATTACGACGTTGATAGGATGGTAAAGTAGATACCCGCTGAGCATTACTAATTGCCCGCCCACTTTCCTTATATGTCGGATGGTGTATACCTTTGTTTTTACTACAGAATGAAATTACGATAACAGCTCAACAATGTCAACCTTATTCAGGTGGCTATAGCACAAGTGGTTCCACCTCTTCATTCGAACAGAGAAGCTACCTTTGTCACGCTGATACAGGGAGAGATTGAAGCCTCCGACCTGAATAGTTCCGAGGCTTGTATACGCACGTATGAAGGGGGGCTTCTACCGTTTTTTCTGCTCAGCTGAAAACTTGGGGAATTAGTTAAAGCCTTTATCTTCTGTGGGTGTGGATACCTTCCCACGGAACTGTCTGGAAGGCCCCTTCTCCGGCAGTAGTGTCCAAGTTTGCTCT